>ERZ1370068.7945-contig-6832_pt1 | contig 83125 bp, 140 predicted proteins | sample MGYA00561227_ERZ1370068 | MGnify/ENA primary metagenome ERZ1370068 (study PRJEB38410, sample SAMEA6850437) | metagenome | study: Metagenomic assessment of the ecological functions of the soil: analysis of the soil microbiota associated with the...
TGTACTTTGGTTTCAGTTACGTATTGCTTATTCACGTGGCGGCAGATGCACGCCGAACATCGCAGAGCATGTTGACGTTTGGACATCAGAGAGAGGGCGGTCATGCGGTTAAATGCTTAAAAGCGTTACAACGTTACAAAGGGAAGAGATCGGAAGTCGAAGTCGGGGACAGAGGGGCCGGATGGGCGCTGCGACGGATCACAAGGATCAAACCAGCGCATAACCGCCGATGTCGAGGCGCTGCAAAAGTACGAAATTCGTCGCTCACGCGGAGATATTCGGCTTTTCTGAATGGACGATGGGATGGGTCATGAGCTCTGGCGTTGCCCGACTTGGCCAATGCTGCTCACTGAGTCTAATCTCTTCTGCTGAATGCATGGCGTCAGGTCAAAGAAATAGTCCGGAAGCTGGTATCTCCGCGCCAACCAGCGATCAATCAAGCGACCGGTAGGTCCGATTCAACATGCTCTTCTCGCCAGGCCAGAACGAAAGATTGCGGCGCAGCTTCGTGCCTGCTGGAATCAAGTTGCTGAGAAGAACGTTAGCGCAAAGATGCATGTGATGATGCCCGTCGATGTGTGACGGCGCGCTTTGCATACAGACGCGCGAACTCCTCAGCCTGTGCTTCGTATGAGTAGGCAAATTCTTTCCGCAAAAATGGGATTATACAAGAGTTGCGAGTATTTGTTTCCCTACGAAAGCGGGCACGATTTTGCTATGATAATTTCCAAGCGTGTCCAGGGTAATGATTAGCCGTGAATTTGTCGGTAAAGTTAAGATGCAATCCGACATCAATTCATTTTCTTTCGCCAGCTCGGCTGCGCGCTCCGGAATCTTCCATGAACACCATCGCGCTGACAGACGTGATCCTCCCCTCTTTGTAACATCTAAGGGCCGCATCGGTTTCCGCGACGGAGCGGCCCCAATCGTCAGCATTGATGATAAGCATTCAATTCGCACACACTAGCGGGCGTGTACCTTGCCTTCGTCAATAGGCTCACTACCGCCTAGTTTCAAAAGACGGAAGTCGACAAGCGGGTATGACGCCTATCCAGGAAAGGAACGTGCGTTCATGTTCTCGGCCAGGAGTGTTTCGTATGCCAGTCAAGAGATTCTGGCCGACCTTAGTCCACTGCAATTCCTGCTCAACCCGCTGACGACCGTAACTCCCATCTTCTCTCGAAGCTCAGGTTGTCTCCATAAGTTGGGCGATCGTTTTCGCGAATTCGGCTTCCTCGTTCGGCTTAGCATAAATAGCAGCCTCTCCGGCAGAAAACCGCGTTTCTTTCAGGTCGAAAGAAACGATGGGCTTTGCATACGCCATGTATTCCATGATCTTGATCCAAGTAGACACGTCGTTCAGACGGGCTGGAAGGATCGGGATCCACGCAAATATCCGCAGCCGCGAGGTTGGCCTGCAAATCTTCATCGGGGACAAAGCCCGTCAGTTCAACGCAACCGTTGAGTTGCAGCGTTCCAGCCAGATCGCGTAAATCCTGCAATGAGTCTCCCAGTGCCCATGATGACACAATGGAAATCCGAGCGCTTCAGATCGTGCAACAGGTAACGCAAGGACCGAAGGAGGTAATCGACGCCATCCTGAGGATTAAGACTGCCCACGTAGCAAAGAATGCACTTGTTCATTGCCTTCAAACGAGGACGAGGGCTGAACCGGAGACATGCGTAACTTGTCAGGCCCATTTCTCACAATAAAAATGGTCTGAGGGATCTCTTTTCGCGCGCTTCCATCTGCACCTGTTTATAGGATTCGTTCGTAGCGATCGTGATGTCCGCCAGCTTGAGGCTGCACCATTCAAACACTCTTAGTAATCGGGTATAAAAGCCTTCTCCAGTTCGATAACGAGAGCGGTAAAGTTCCGGACAAAGATCGTGGTGATCGAAGACGAATTTCTTCCCAAGCAGCTTGAAAGGTAGAGCCACCACAAAAGAGGTATCGGGAGGATTGTGAGCGTGAATGACGTCAAAACCACGCCGCATGAAAGACATAAATGCTAACGACCAAACAAGCCGCCGTGAGGTAGCAGTATTCAACAAGATAGCCAAGAGAAGATTTCAGTTTAAGGAAAAGCAGACCTGCCCGACTGAGGTTTCCATGCGAGGTTTTCTTTTAAAGAGTTCTAACATGTGGTAGACGGTAAACCTGAACACCGTTTACGACTTCGGTCGCGAGCCTGGCCTTTTTTCCGAAGTGCGATCACTGAGACATCGACAAGCCGGCCTCTGTGAGCAAAACTCGGCTTCGTTCTTGACACGTGTATCCTGCGGGAAATGATTCTCCACCAGCATGAGGACTCTGACCGGCAGATGCTTTCATAATCCGACGACGGCTTGCATTGTCAGGATGCTACCAACAGACACCTTCGTAATTAGCCGGCCGGCTTATAGATTCTGGATATAGCCGAACGAGGATCGATTATTACTCTTGAATCCCCATGTTTGACAATCGCGTCGTAAATTCGAGGATTTTTCTTGCTCACAACCACAACGTCACTGGTCTCGATAACTTCTCTCGGAGATGAAACCATCAAAGATGAAATGTGAGGTATCGTCTCTTCAATATAACGCTTATTCGCGCCCACCAGCTTCGCCAGCCAACTTCCTCATCGTAGATGGTCCACCTTATGCCCTTTACCGATTAAGGTCTCAATCAACATCACGATAGGACTTTCTCGCATATCATCCGAACCTGTTTTAAAACTGAGTCCCAACACTCCGATCCGATTCTTTCCCGTTCGGCGGATCAGATTGAGAGCGAGTTCAATCTGTTTACGATTATTTTCGAGGACGGAATTTAACATCGGCAATTCCACGTCCAGTTGCTTCGCTTTGTGAAGAATGGCGCGCAGATCTTTTGGCAGACAGGAGCCGCCGAAAGCAAATCCTGGCCTAAGATAATACGGAGAGATGTTCAGCTTGGTGTCTTTGCAGAAGATCTCCATCACCTTGTGGCTATCGATACCATGCGCTTACTCAGATTGCCAATCTCATTCGCAAAACATACTTTCACGGCGTGAAATGTGTTACAGGCATACTTGATCATCTCAGCTACCGGAATGGGTATTCGCTCAATCGGACACTGCTAAATTGGAATAGATAGCCGCAAGCCGTTCAGCAAGAAAGGTCATCGCGAGGCTCCAATTATGGTAAAAGGCGGGTGATAAAAATCATCAATTGCGGTGGTTTCTCGCATGAATTCAGGGTTCATGCAGATGCCAAACTCTTTCCGGCCTGCTTTACCGGACGTCTGCTCAAGCAAGGGCAAAATAATATTCTCCACCGTTCCTGGCAGCACCGTGCTGCGGATGACCACAACATGAAATTTGTCGGCATTTCGCAGCAATTCACCGATTTGCCCGACAACTCTCTCTACTTGCCCAAGGCCCTAAGCTTCCATTTTCATTGCTCGGTGTTCCAACGCAGACCAATGAAATATCCCCCAGTTCTTTGCCTCCGGAACAGCTTGCAAACGCCCTGTGTCAACTCCTCGGCGGATCAGGCTCTTCCAAACCCGGCTCAATTATAGGGCTTCTTCCTGAGTTAATGAGGGCGATACCTTGGTTTCTTGCAAATCCACGCCGGTCACCATATGGCCCATCTCAGCCAGGCATCGCCGCTGTTACGCAGCCTCATGTACCCATTCCGAAAACCGTGATATTCATCGGAGAAAGTTGATGCGGAGATTCTAGGCTTCGCTAGCCGCGGGAACCTTCGTCGCATCAGCAAAAAACTGGGCCACTTTTCTTGGCGTCGTGTTCCAGAAAGCGCCGGCGTAATGCTGGCTCACATATTCCAGGAGCGCTTTGTAATGAGCGGACGGATATTCCATCCTGTTTGGCGTCGCTCCATCAAAGCATAAATAATCGGGATGCACGTTGACGAGCGCCATCCCGCCGTGCCTGGCAATCCAGTCGAGTTTTTGTAGCCAGATGTCCAGCCGTCTGCTCCCTGAGCAATAAGAAAAGCGCGTGAAGTCCTGGGGCAACGTGTAAGGGAGTTCAGACGTAGCCGGCGCTGGTGCACGCCAGCAGCCGGGCCTGGCCGCTTGAGTTCGCCTTAGGCGGGCTGGCTCCTCGATTCCGCGCTCCCAGGCGCGCTGTCGCCCAGAAAGGAAAAGATCGTATGGCGGCCCTTCTGGCTGCGGCTCGAACAGGTCGGTATCGAAAGTGGAGGCATCATACTGAATATTGAGCTCCGTGAAGCCAGTCCAGCTTGTGGAGCATAAACCCGGATCTAAATCCTGCCGCATTCCAGTCGCGGAGATAGCGGATTAATTCTCGCAGCCTTGCGGCTAAACTCCCGTCGCGATAAAAACAGTCGACCATCGTGCTTAAGATCGTGTATTCCTACTTCGAACCCGTTACTCTCTAATTCATCTCTTAAATCTGGGGGAACCTTATAGTCTCCCTCCGGAATGAAGTTGAACGAGGAGCAAAATCCGAGCTCCTGCTCGAGTCGCATTAACTCCCGGCACTTACTCAAACCCGCTTTGCCTTCTGACGTCATGCGTCAGCACCAGGGCGAATTGCTTGCCATCGGGCCATCCGAGCCAATCATCAGGGCGGCGTTCCGAGGCTGGCATGATAGGCCAGATATCCCGGACTTCCTTCCGTTTCCGAATGGCAAACCATCGACGAATTCCGAGCCGGATGGATCGAGGAACGAACGGCTTAAGACGGTAGTAGATTCTGTGCCGTAACATGACACTACGAACTACCGAACTCAACATCCACTGAGCATGCTTCTCTGAAGATGGAGGAAGAAAAGTGACGGTAGCGCTCGATCCGCGGAATATGGCTTAACTTCCGCCTTCGAGCCAGTCCTGACCGTAACTACGCGTTCTTGATGCCAAGACCACCGCCACGTCGCGCCCGCGCTCCGAGCAAGCTCAATGATAACCGCGTTTTACCACGTCACGATTGGTCTTCTCTGCTTCTACCACCAGTAGAACCTTATCCATCAGTGCGGCCAAGCCTGATAGTTGGGCTGGTTTGGTTAATTGGCGGTAGTATCGAAAGTGATGTAGTCGAAGTCGCTGGCCTTGAGATTTGGCACCAACGCGAAGAATTTCTTTGAGTCCGAGATGCGTGATTTGTTGCCCGATCGCTGATTGTTGCCAGGTAGAGATTATCGGCAGCGGAAGCGATCGCCGCTTGGGGTTCAATGGCCGCAGCGAGAGAGGCAGCCGTGGCGGCCGGCAAAGAATGGATGAACTTCACCATTGGCGGCATTCACATCGACGAGAAGAACCTTTACCCATCACCGGTTTCCGAGAGGTGCGGCAGCGACCCCGGCAGCGAGAGTCGAGCTCCCGAGCCCTTCGCCGAAGCCGGTAACGCCTACCAACTTTGGTTTATGGGTAACTCCATGTAACTCGAAGTATAGCCGAGGCGATCTCGAATCGCTTCAGAATAGGGACGGATGAAGTGCTCAACCTCCCAGGGAGCAAGATTGGCCTTGCTCCCTGATCGGGGTGTTTTCTTACCCGTGCCTGCTGACCATTTTCCAACAAGCGCAAGCCGTGACCATGGCCGACCATTGATGCCTTGATAGGAATCGAAAGCATGACGGGCGAGCGGAGCTGGACTCGATTTCCGATCGGCGTTGTAACTATGGTTCAGAACCATCTCCAAGAGCAAAACGAGGCCGATTCCCAAAGCGAGTCCGCCTCCGGCCAATCCAAGCGCGATCTTGTTGCGAGTCTTTGTAACTAATCCCGGCGGAGAAGGCCGTTGGATCGCCACTTGATGTTCAGCATCTTGGAAGGATCAAGGGGCTTCATCGACCACGCGCCTTTTGCAAGTTCCCGGAATAATACTTTGTAATTTTGTTCCTCCAGCTCCTTGCTGCGCTCAAGGCTGGTCAATTTGCGGTCCGATGTCGGCTTCAATTGCTTCATCCGATCTTTGCAACTCGGTCTTCTGGCGACGCAGATCGTCTAGTTTTGACTTCATTCCCAGCAAGACGCGCACGCTCAACCCGTAAATCCATCTGGCGCCGATACTGTCCCTTGCAGTGTGCAGAAGCTCGGGATATTTCTTTTCAAACGTGCCGTTTTTGGTTCTCCAAATCGTTAATATGCGCCTGGTTCATCTTCACCCAGGACATTTTCGGGGGTATACTTGGCCGTCATTTCCAGTTGACGTCTGGCGCAGATGCGCCAGATTAGTCACCAAGCGCCTGATAGTCGCCAGTGTCCTTGGTCGATGCACCTGAGGGGCGACGGCGCGCGGAGTGTTATCCTTGGTTTTCTCCGTCTCGTTCAAATCCACTGGTAATCCACCTCGCTCGATCTGTCTCACTTTGGCCTGCTGCTCAGCCAGATCGTTTTCGGCCGTTCTTAATTGATCCTCCAAGTGCGAGGACTGCGCACTAAGGCTAGCCATACTATCCTTGAAGCGACATTACCTCCGCCTTGGCCTTCAACGCCTTGAGTGCGTCTTCCGTTTGGTTAAGTCGGGCGCGGATCTGATCAGATTGCTGGACTTCACAAAGTCGAACGCGCTAGCCGATCTGTGTAATTCAAGATGTGCTTGGTGAAGTAACGATTGACCAATTCATTCAGAACTGTGGTAGCGACTTCCGGTTTTCCGATTTTGGTAAGAGACCCCGATGATGTTGCTTCCCTTGGCTGTGGTAGTAGCAAGGCCGGAATTAATGGCGGCGGCGGCAGCCCCACGACCGGTTGGCGCTTTGGCGTCAGGAAGCACCCGATTCGGTCCCAAAGCCTCTGCTACCTGGACGGATAGATCCCAACTGGTCAGAATGGAGACCTCCGCTGCGATTACACCGTCGTTGGTTATGCCTGTGCCACTTCTGCCGCTTTGGCCAGACATGCGCGTCGACCGGATCAAAGCCGCTTCTTTCCAGCACATAACGAACGAGCAGCCTCGCGTCGGATTCATAAACTGTCGGGTAGAAAAAATACACACACCCGCGGCTGCAAGCAAGGCCACGCAAGGCGCAAAGGCTCAATGATTGTTCGCTTCCATTTGAAAGATGGCGAACAGGATATTGCGTAAATTAAAATTGGAATGTTCAGGTTCGGTTCGATGTTCAGGCATATAGTTGTGGAGGAAGTGCATCAGTCGAGATGCGGGTATATCATAGCACCAGCCAGCCTGATTAAGCGAGGCCGGTAATGCGCGAAAAACGTGTTGGTGAAGTGTGGAGCGACTGTCGTCGCGCAATGCTTCCAAGACGCGCTCGCCATTTCAAAGCGAGCGTAGCTCATTTCTTCTTCAGTCGCGCCCCACGAAAGTTTGAAGCGCCGCAGACCTGTCATTTTCTCTTGTCGGTCCTGCCGAAATGCAAAGTCTCAGCGCCTCCCTCCGCCAAATACTTTATTCCTTCAAACATGGCGAGGTTATTGGCGCGAAGCTCCTGCAACCTTTCATCAGAAGCGCCAAATTTATAGACCGCGTGGCGCTCCAGCTTGAAAAACATGGCGGCCGCGATGGGGCCTTTTTGACATTCGACGAGAACAATAAACCCAAAACCGGCGCTAATTAGATGCCGTTGAATGTTTATAAAAAATGATCGCGGCTGCGGTGGCACTCCATGGCGGCGGCGGGTCCGGACGATGCAGCTCGTAGAACTGAGCCATCGCGTCCGGGCTCGATTGAATGCTAACAGTTAGTCCACTGCGCTGCGCTTTGCGTACCGCTCGCTGAACCGAGCTCGAAAAATTCGAAATGAGCGCCTCCGGGCCGATTCTCAAATCAAGAAAGTGGCCGTAATAAGACTCGGAAGCTGGCGCATCAACGGGAACGATTGAATGGCTTCGTAACTCGAAGTAACTCCAGCATCGCTCATGCGCGATCTGCTGTAACTTTTGCGTCACAAGCTCGTGCCCAAAACTACTAAAAGTAAGCGGAGCACAATAGTCGCTAAACGGCAGGCAAATGCCACGCGATCTCGTCAGCACGCTCTGGACCTCCATCATTGGAACCAGCGCGAGCAGGCTACCATTTAACGAGATTTGGACATAGCACGGACGATGGCCGTAGGTGTCAACCAACACGCGAGCCCAGGCCGTTGAATGAAAGATCGTCGCATCGGGATGCGCGCTGATGGCGTCGTCCCATTCTCCTATCCACCAACGGGTTCATCAGACTCATGCTGGTGATGGCCCGCCCCGTTGCGCGGTCTTCTCCTCGTCTAGCCGGGGCACAGATCGCAGCAATGGCGCGACCGGAACCGACGCTCCGGCTCTTGCCTGACCTGCCATTTGCCTAACCGCTTTCAGGCTATTGCTCCCGCACTAATGGTTTCTGTAACGGTTTCGATGACAAAATTCGATCTGTGCTTCGGTAAGCTCCGGAAACATCGGCAAGGAGAGGAACTCGTTCGCAATCTGCTCCGAAACTGGGAACGCGCCACGCTGATGACCCAGGCTCACATAGGCCTGCTGAAGATGAACCGGAACTGGGTAATGCACGCCGCATCAATCCCCTTCCTTTCCAACTGCCGCATCACTTCGTCACGCTCCTGCACGCGGATAGCATAGACGTGGTAGACATGACGAGCGTACTGCAGCTTCAAGCGGAGGGATGATTTCTTCTACCTCTTTAATGCCCTGTCGTATCGGGCCGCATGCGTCCGGCGTAGCTCGTTGCCCCGGTCAAGGTGTCGCAACTTGATCGCGAGACATGCGCCCTGAATTGCATCCATTCGGCAATTCCAGCCGACCATGGTATGATGGTATTTCCGCGTCTGGCCGTGGTCGCGCAGCACGCGAATCTTGTCGGCCAGTTCGAGGTCATTGGTGAACGATGGCACCTGCTTCACCAAGCGCGCCCAAGTTTTCCCAGGATAAAAACTGAAGCAGCCAATTTCGCCCATCGACCCAGCTCGTCGATTCTTATATTCGGCACCGTGTGCTTGGGCAGCATCCTCGACCACGACCAAGCCATGCTGGCGGGCAAACTTTAGAATCGGATCCATGTCGGCGGTTTGGCCAAAAGATGAACCGGAGACAATAGCTTTCATGCCGACTCGTTAGGACATTGGCCAATGCCGCAGGATCCATTGTGTAGGTGCGTTCGTCGACATCGACGAAGACAGGCTTCGCGCCACAATAAGTAATGGCCTCAGCCGTTGCCATGAAGGTGCTCGGCACCGTGATCACTTCATCGCCCGGCCCGACGCCACAAGCACAGCAATGCCAGCCAAACCGCTTCGGTTCCGCTACCCAAACCAACGGCGTAGTCGCATTTGCAAAAGGCGGCGAATGCCTCCTCAAAATCCGCGACTGCAGGGCCGCCGGCGAAAATGCCACTATCGATCACTTCGGCGATCGCAGTTTTAAAATGGCCCCGCAAAGGAGCGTGATGGGCTTTAAGATCTAGGAATGGGACTTTCATTGGTAGAGGCAAAGCGATTCTTGAGCACACGCGCGGGGTTCCCGGCAACTGTGGCGTTGGCTGGCACGTCCCCGGTTACGACACTACCCGCACCGACGATTGCGTTTTCGCCGACGGTGATTCCGCCAAGCAAAGTTACACCGGATCCGATCGAGGCGCCGCGTTTGACAAGGGTTACTTCGCAACTCCAGTCGTCTTCGCTCTTCCAACTGGCCGTTGCCGTTGGTTGCGCGTGGATAACGATCGTTGATGAAAGTGACGCCGTGCCCGATAAAGACGTTGTCTTCCAGGGTCACGCCTTCACAAATAAACGTGTGACTCGAAATCTTGCAGCGCGCGCCGATTCTGGCGTTCTTTTGGATCTCGACAAAAGATCCAATCTTGGTCTCGTCGCCAATCTCACAACCATAGAGGTTGACGAAACCAAAGATGCGCACATCGCGCCCTAGCTTTACATCTGGCGCGATTAGTTGGTGTCCCCACTTGGGCGTCGCTCATACGGTCAGAGGTCCGACCTGAACAGCGCCGCGACTTTGCCTCGGGCGCGGCGGCACAACGCCATCATCGCGTTTGCGAAGGAAATTCAGCGGCGCCCCGTTTGCCTTGAGCGAAGCTGTTGCCGCTTCCAGAATAGTGACCAGTTCCAAGCCGGAGCGGCCGCTGGTCGTCGGCTCCATTCCGCTTTCAATGCAATCGATAAAATGCTGACACTCTACCTTCAACGGTTCCTCCTGTTGAATGTGAGGAATATAGCTGTCCCCGTAATGATAGGAGTAATGGAACTCAGCAAATGTATCGTAATGCGGGGGCCGATCGACCCGCACATCGTAAATTCGAATTTTTTCCAACGGTTGTAGATCATCGTAAACGATCATCCGCCGGGTCCCGACGATGGTCATTTCCCGAACCTTGCGCGGCTCCAGCCAACTACTTTGAATGGTCGCGGAATTTCTTGTTGCGGAAGGAAAGCGGAAAGATTTGTGACGTCTTCAACTCCCGCGGTCACGTGCGCGTTGCCCTGGCAGTTCACCGTCAGCGGCAATTCTGCCAGAATATGCAGGATGATGGAAATATCGTGCGGTGCCAGGTCCCAAACGACGTTGATGTCCTTTTGAAAGTAATCCGAGATTGAGGCGGCGCGAGTTGATGTAGCGAATATCGCCAATATCGCCGGCGTTAATGATGTCGCAGATTTTCCGCACGGAAGAGGAGTAGAGAAAGTGTGGCCGCTCATCAGCACGACACCCTTTTCGTCGGCGATTTCGATCAGCTCCTCGCACTCCGCCGAAGATGCAGCGAGCGGCTTTTCCACCAGCGTGTGCTTGCCGGCGAGCAAGCTCGCTTTGGCAAGACTTGTAATGATAGGCGACCGGTGTGGCGATGGCGAGGGCATGGACCTCAGGATCGTTGATTAAGGTGGCGGCATCGGTATGCGCGTCGACGTCGGAATACAGCGTGCGCAAATGGCGCAATCGACTCTCATTGACGTCGCAAATTGCCTTGAGACGGCAACTGGCGAGCGCCTGAAATTACGGACGAGGTTCGGGCCCCAGTAACCGCACCCGATTACCCCAACATTAATGGGTGATGACATTTTCGGCCGCTTAAGTCTTTACCGGCGGGGTTGGTTGAGCGCTGGAACGCGACGATGGCTGCACAGAGTCGGAAAACTGGCCGACGATCGCAGGCAGAGTTCGCAGGATGATCTTAAGGTCCAATGAAAGAGAAATGTTGCGCGAGTAAAAGATATCCATCTCGATCATTTGGCGGAACGTTGTCCGGTTCTTGCCGTTGACCTGCCACAGTCCGGTGAGGCCGGGCAGGGCGTTTGCACGCGCGCGTGTTCCGGCGCATAACGTTCAAATTCACCAACCGTGCAAGGTCGCGGTCCGACCAGACTCATTTCTCCCTTCAGCACATTGAAGATTTGCGGCAACTCATCGAGACCAGTCGCTCTCAAAAACTTCCGCCAAGGATGAGACGTGGATCTCCGGTTGCGTCGAGTTTGATCATCGGGCGATCGCTAACGATCAAATGCTCGAGGTAAGCCTCATGAATATGAGTCTCAGCGTTCACCTTCATGGTGCGAAATTTTATGAGCATAAAACGGCGGCCCTTGAATCCGATCCGCGGCTGCCGGTAAAAAATAGGCCGGGCGAAGTGACTGCGACCCACAGTGCGACCAACGTCATTATCGGCAGCCAGACCGGGAATAGGAGCGTGACCATGGCCAGATCGATAAATCTTTTCCATTTAGGCAAGGCGGCCGCGAGTTCCTCGCGCGAGCACGGGGTCGAAGGAAGCGCTGATTCGGAATCGCCTCGATGAACGCGTGCCACTTCGGTGACGAGTTGATGAAGAAAACGAGTAACCTCAGCGGCTCTCTTCTCCATTGCCCGATGTAACGCGATTCATACGCGGTTCACGATTCGATTTTGGAACTTCGTTTGTTCTGCCTTCCATCATTTTTTCCGTTTTTCTTGCCCGACCGATCCGAGGGATCGAGACACGCTGCCGCCCGTGGTTGCTGGCGTCATTTTCTAGCCAGAACCTTCCCCACTAAAGGTCGCGGTCACTCTCCCACGCGGACACGCTATAATTTCCACGCTTACTAGAGCTACAACTTTAACGATTTCTCGTCAATAGTTTTCGCTCTTATTTTTAGGCTTTTCAGGTTGTCTAAAAAGAACAGTAGCACTCATTACTACGGACGTATGTCGCAGCAATGGGACTTTGGTCCTATTCCCAGCTAACAAGCCTACATCTCGCTTTTATTAAACTGCCTCTCAGCAAATTCGTTGCGCCCGAATCACGCGGTTGCCTCCTCCCAAAGCCAAATTCACTGACAAACTCATCCAACGCTCCCGCACCCTTTCGCTACGGCGCAGCGGACCAATGGTGCCGCCGTGCCTTTGCATATATTCGCTTCCAAACATCGTAACCGGCGCGCCAGAATGCCGGTAAAAGCGGGAGACGTGGTCACAACTCACTCCAATATTCCATAGCGACGCGCATGCCACAATGTAGCCATGAACAAAACTTTTTGCGCTTTTTCCCGTTGGAGACGTCCGTGGTCGACAGTGATACAAGCGGCGACCAAAAATACGGCAAACGCGATCGGAATAAAGAGATGGTGTGCTGAGCGAAAATGTGCCCCTCGGCGTGGTCGATGACGATGAGTTCACACGAGTTAGTATCTAAACTTTGGAAGTAGCGGGTGAAATCTTGCGTCTTGCGCTCAAGCACGCCAGCTTGGAGGCCAGTAAGGCCCTCCGCGCCTCCGCAGCCAATACTCTTGTTGCTCTAAGCGCTATACTTTTTAGGTATGCGCCTGACGACTCGAAGCAAATAACTCCATCCGTACAGCCCGCCCACATTCACAAAACGTCGCTGCTCGAATTCCGGCTATGCCAAATCGCCGCTGCACAAGTTTGCGACGATCTATTGCGCCGAGATCCCTCGAAATTCCGTTTTGCCGCGGGCGCATCGTCGCGACCTAGAAGCAGATTGCCCATATTATTGTGGACAAAAATGAGCCGCGCCGCGGATCGACGCCCGCGCGCGCGGCCCGGGGCATGGCTACTACCTCCTGCTGCGGAAAGTCTTTACTTGCGAGGTCAGAAGACTTGTTGTCGATTTTCCTCAATGGCCGCTCGCACCGCACAGCAGATTGAAACCGCCGTGCGGCGCTGGCGAATGATTACTGGTTGATTTTGCCTTCGCCTCGGACGCTTTTTCCACCACCTTGCGCGGCGTGGCCACCGCGCCACCTGGCGTCTTTGTTCGGCTTCAGATCACGCACATCAACTTGCGGTTTGTCTTTCTTCTCTTCGCTCATATTACCTTTCTTAGTTTGTTAGTTGTTTTTGGTTTTGGGTTGTGCCAGTCGCGCCGAAATACTTGCCGCCGCCAACGACCTTTTCGTCTGGGATCAGGTCGTCCAAACGGATCAGCTTATCTTTCGAACGCTTCTGCCGTTGAGCTCCACGCTCCCCAGAATCTGCGTCCTTTTTTTCCTTCGACGAACTCACATCACGCCCTATTACCACTATCTGTGCCATGAGATTTTCAGCCTCCGATTCTTCCGCAATTCGCAGTTTTAATCGACATCTAATGACTTGTTCAACAGTCTCTTATATTACTAATCCCATTAACCAAAATTCTTGCCCTCACCGTGTTCGATGGGATTTGAGATGGCTCAGAATCTAGGCCATCTGGTATCGTTTCGATCACAGCTCGGATCACTTATGATCCAGCTCGCGTAAATGCCGGCTGAGGGTGGCACGCGAGATGCCAGAAGTTTCGCCGCGCGCCGCTGATTTTGGTTCGCCTGCTTATAGACAAAAGCGCACGTGACGCTTGACTGCGCTTGCCAGCGAGAGATCGCCGCCGTCGTGATCAGGATGCGCGTGGCTCGCACTTTTCTCCGACGAATTCGCAGATGTTTGTAGCGGCTCGAGGTCAGGCGGAAAATGAACATGCTCGAGGCATGATGACGTCACCGTCGCAAAACAAAGTCATCGTTCGCACGGTGTGACTGAGCTCGCGTAAATTTCCGCGCCAATCGTGCATTAACAAACGATCCATCGCCGCAGGATGAATGGCGGTGATCTTTTTCCCAGCCTCAGGGCCGACACTTTCAGCTCGTTCGCGATCAATCCGGGCAGCTCTTCCCGGCGATCGCGCAACGCGGGAATCAAAATCGTCAAGACCATTCAGCCGATGATAAAGGTCCTCGCGGAATTTTCCCTGACGCACCCGATCGCGCAGCGAAACGTTGGTCGCGCAAATGATCCCGCGCATCTGTCTTCAACATCCGTTCGGAACCGAGCCGCTCGAATTCGCCGTACTCGAGCACGCGCAAAGATCTTTACCTGCGCCAGCGGACTCATGTCCGAGATTTCGTCAAGAAAGATTGTCCCGGCGTTCGCGAGTTCAAATTTTCCTTTCACCGCTTGTTGCGCCCGCAGTGAACGCGCCTTTTTCGTGACCAAAGAGCTGACTCTCGAGCAACGTATCGCTCATGGCCGAGGCATTGAACGAAATGAAAGGCCCTCGGCACGCGCTGACGAATTGTGAATAGCCTGCGCCAGCAATGTTTTCCGGTGCCGGTTTCGCCAAGCAGAACGATCGGGACGTCTGAGTTTGCTGCGAGTTTGGCCAAACTGATGCAACGAGTCATCCCCGCGTTCGTCGTTCGCAGATCTTCAACTTTCAGACTGGTAGGGCGCGGTTGCATCAATTCCGTATTCCTTCGCGTAATTGCCGGATCGGCTCGAAGGCATATTCAATCAATGTCCGGCTTCCGACCCGAATACGCGCTTCGCCTTTCATTCCAGGCCGTAACGAAAGATGGTGTCGATTTGCCGCTTCATCCAGTGATGCCAGCCCAACGAAATATTGACCGCTTGCTCCCGCGACCGCGGACGGGCTCACCCAATCGAGCTTTCCGCTGAGCGCGCCGTAGCGTTGATACGGATACGCTTCGAAGAAAAACCGCACCAATTGATCCGATTTTAACTTCGCCAGGCCGGACTCGTTCAGCATCAAGCGCGCGAGCGGTTTGGCGTCGGTGCGTCCAAGCTGGCAAAGCTCCTGTCCACTTTGCACAACGCTGCCGACATTGCGCTGAGCCAGGGAAATGATGACGGCGTCGTAGGGTGCGCGAATCGTCAGCAAGTTCTTTTTGCGAATTTTCGAGGTCACCTTTCAAAGCGCCGAGTTTCATCTTCAACTTCTGCACTTCGCCGGCTTGCTCCGCGCGTTTGCGCGAATTCTGATTTTCCAGTTGTTGCCGCTCGAGTTTCACCTGCTCGAGTGTGCGCTGGGCAACAGCTTGATCTTTTTCCGCTCCAGCAGCCTCGAGCTGAAGCTTGATCAAGTCGATCTGGGAAAAACCGCCGCTTTTCGAAAGCTTCTCCAGCCGGTTGAGCAACTCGCGATTGCTGGCGGTTTGCTTCTCGCGAAATCGCAGCTCGCTTTCCGCCTGGGACACTTGCGCGTTCTTAATGTTTGCTTCGGCGGCATAGGCTTCGTCCATTTTCGCCAGGGTCAATTCCTGCGTATGCAAATCTTCCGTTAGGGTTTGCAGCTGCGTATCGAATGCCCGAATCTCGTCCGATCGCAGGACGAAAAGTTCCGCGCCGGCTGCAACCGTTTGCCCTTCCGTAACGGAAACGCGATTCACCGTGGCGAGGCGCGGCGACTGAATTGGATCGGCCCCTTCGCGCGGTGATGAGGACAAACGCGGCGTGCTCTGTTTCGGGAAGGTGCACAAAAATGGCTGCCAAAAGCGCGATGATAAACAGCGCAGATCAACCACCAACCCATAAAACGAATGACTTTCGGCGGCGGATCCTGCGGGAGCATCTCCGATTCGGTCTCGAACGAGACTGGGTGGTAGGTTTCCGCGCTCATCCGCCGACGCCCATTTGCTGACTGGAGAGATAAAAATACAAACCGCGTTGCGCCATCAGCTCATCGTGCGATCCAATTTCGGCCACGCTGCCTTTTTCCAGCACGACAATTGAGTCGGCCTCCCGAATCGTGCTCAAACGATGCGCAATCGCGATGGTAGTGCGTCCGGTCATAATGCGGCCGAGATTATTTTGGATCGCCCGCTCCGATTCCGTATCAAGCGCGCTGGTTGCTTCGTCGAAAATCAGAATCGGAGGATTGTTATAAATGGCACGCGCAATCGCGATGCGTTGCTTTTGTCCACCGGAGATCGCGAGACCAGATTCGCCGATTTTCGTCTCATAACCCATCGGCAACCGCATGATGAAATCGTGCGCCGCTGCAGCCTGGGCGCTGGCGAGGACACGATCGAGGTCGGGCTCCGGGTCGCCGAAGGAAATATTGCGCGCGATCGTTTCGTTAAACATGTGGTTTTCCTGCAAGCACCATTCCGATGTGACGGCGCACATCCCGATAGTTCAGGTTCTTCAGATCGACGTTGATCGAACAGGATCGTTGCCTTCCGTCGGTTCGAGGAGACCGGCGATCAGTTTCACCAGCGTGGTCTTGCCGCAACCGCTTCGCCCGACGAACGCGATCATTCGACTCAGGCGGCAGAGTCGAGCGTGATATTGCTCAATATGTTGGGAGCTTCCGGGCCGCCATATCTGAAACAGACATTGCGCAATTCGATCCTGCCTTCCAGGCTGTGCACTGGCGTCAATCGCGAGCGATCGCGTCCCTGTTCCGGTTCCTGTTCGAAGATATCGTTGAGCCGATTCATCAAAACCGCCGCCAACTGCAGATTGTCCCAAACACCGAGCGTGCGCAGGATCGCGGCGTAAGCGATCGCGGTTAGCGAGCTAAAGGCGACAAAGCCGCCAACGCTGAGATGACCATTGATGACCTGGTTCGCGCCGACCCACAGAAAAATCGCGGTCGAGAGCAAGCCGATGGTTTGCAGCACGCTGTCGTAAGACATAACCACGAAATTGGAGCGGAAAATCTTTTTCGAGACGGAAAGAAACTCGTTCAACATCGCATCGCGGAAGACCGACTCGGCCGAGGCAGCTTTGACTGCTTCGATCCGCTTTGATGGCATCAATTTGATGCGAACTATATTTTCCCTGGCTCTCCTCAACCTCGGCGAAAAGTGGTCGCAGAACTTTGAGCGAGAAATACATCAAACCGGCATAGAGCGGCACGGTGGCAAGGAAGGCCAGCGTGAGCCAGGCGCTATAGAGCGCCATCAACACCACCGCCCCAAGCAAATGCACCATCGCCAATAACGCGGCGACGCCATGTTTGCACGGCGAATTGGCGGACCTGGCGTGCGCCATCAAGCCGGCGTTGAATGTCGCCCGTCCGGCGGCTGCTAAAATAGCTCATCGGCAAAGAGAGAAGCTGCCGGCTGAGAAAATCGAGAATAGCGGTATCGAGCCGCACCGCAGCAAAGGCGAGCAAATATTCCTGCGCGATCGCTGCCAGTTGCACAAAAATAATCGCGGCGAACATGCCGAGGATGATGGTCTTGAGAAGGCCGAGATCATTCTCGACGATTACCTTGTCCACCACCATCTGAGTGAAGACCGGGAAGAGCAGCTGCGAGGAAACTGACCGCGACCGCAAGTCCCAGCACCTGCAGCAAAATCTTGCGGAACTTTGCCAGGAACGGCCAGACCCAGGCCATGCTTGGTTTGCTTTCCGGCGCCTGTTCAAACGCAATTGTGTAATCAAACAACGCCGCGTAACCCGACCATTTTTGTTCAAATTCTTTCCGTGGAATTTTGCGTAAGCCCAGGGCCGGGTCGGCCACGCGCACGTGCATTTCGTCGACGTCGTAGAGCACCATCCAGTGATTGCCTTCCCAGTGCACAATCGCGGGCAGGGGCATCACCGGAAGATTGCGAAGCGAAACCTTCAACGCTCGCGCCGCCAGACCGAGCTCGACCGCCGCGCGACAAAGCGCTTTTAAACTCATGCCATCGGTGGCGGTGTGACAAAGCTGTCGGATGCGCGCGAGACTGACCTTGCGCCCGAAGTGGCGGCAAATCATGCCCAGACTGGCCGCGCCGCAATCCATTTCATCGATCTGCGTGATGTGCTCGAATTTGCGGATGCGTGCGCTTCTTTTTCCGGAAATGTCCCTCGTCGTCGGCAAAGGGCGCCTCCGCGCCTCTCCTCTTCCTTGACCGCGAATTTCCCATCGAGCGCGACTTTGTTATGCGCCAGCGTTTCGGCCGGAACCAATTCCTCGGTGAAATCGAGGGAATGCGCGCTTCGGTTTTCGCTTTGTATTGCGCCAGCCGTTCCTCCAGCAACTTGCCGAATTCGGGATAGCTCTGCTTCAAACTGCGCACGGCATCCGGATCGAGCGCGAGAAGATCACAATCCGAATATGCTTCGACCGAGGCCGCTCGCGGCGAGCCGTTCAAAATCGAGGCTCGCCAAAAAGTCGCCATCCCGATAAAATGCGAGGTTCACCTTCGCGCCATTGTTCTGCGTAAAAGCGCGTGCCCGTCCTTTCTCCAGGATGTACATCGGTCCAGCGGAGTCGCCCTCCTTAATAATAAGGTTGCCCTTTTGAAATTGAACTCGCTCGAGTTTCTCGATCACTCCTCGAAGCGCGAGGAGTCGGCAGTCGCCCGAAATTACTAAATTCGTAAGGAAACTCTGCAGCGTGCGCGCGCGTCGCGTCACCTGCATGTACTCTTTTAATTCTGGAGCCGTTTCGGTGAGCGCGAGAAACTGGGCCCGATCGAGTCGCAACACTTCCACCGAGGTGCTACAACGAACCGTCGCCGTCCGCGTCCCGCCTTCCGTGAGGCGCTGCCTCGCCGAAGCTGTCTCCGGGCCGAAGCGTGGCCAGAACAATCTCCTCGCCGTTGCTCGCTCCCGACTTTCACCACGCGGGCGCGTCCCGAAATCAAAATATAAAAGGCGCTGGCAGGCTCGCCTTGCTTGACGATCAAATCGCCAAAGTCATGCCGCTCCTCCTGAAGCAGCGGCCGGATTCTCTCGAAATGCTTCGTCGGGTAGAAACCGAAAGAGATCGGAGCGCCGCAGCAAATCGACATCTTTTGCGTTCATTCGCTCGGAGGCACGAAGAATTTCCAATCAATGTATTTGCTTAGCAACTCATTGAAACAACGGTCAACAATGCGGCTCTCCAGGCGCGCGCGAATAACCGGGTCCTGCAAGGACGGTTCCGTTCGCGTTTTCACCCGCCAAACTTCGAAGGCGTCGCTTCGCGGAATGGGATCGAACAGTGTGCCGGCTTTTACACTCAAGAACCGTTGCTGCTGTTCCGAGGGAACGTCCTCCAGCAAAACTTCGCTATGGTGGAACGGGTGCACCGGCTTTCTTCCGCTACTTCGCTCATTTCCATGCCGTCGTTGCGCACACAGGCAACCACTTCTGCCGCGGCATCGCGTGAGATCGACTTCCACCGTCTCGAGCTGAAAACGCGTGAGATTGAGTTGCATCGGCCCCAGCTCTTTCTGGAGCGCCTGTTCGCGTAAGAATTTGCGAAACACGCCGCTGGTAGACCGCCTCGGTCGCGAGTGTTTCATCGAGCCATTCCTGGTCCCGGCCAAGAAGCGCCAGCCAATCGGCCAGATTCGGCGTGATCAATTTTCGCCGCCGCCAAAAACCGGGCACGCTCGTCATCCAAGCTTGCCTTGTTATCGCTCGCTTCATCTGCTTGCGCCGCAACTCGATAACTTAGTCGTTCCGCCATTCGATCCAGTGAGCCTGACAGAATTAGATCAACCAGAAAAAGATCCTTCTCTTCCGGCGGCGCCGTTTCATAGCTGGATTTGGGCGGATCGAGCGTGCCGCTGTAAGAGCGCCCCCAATATTGGCGACCAAAATAATCACTGAATTCGGCCAGCGAAACTCCGCGATCCTCGAGCCATCGCTCGGTTTCCTCCGCCGTGATCAGGTCATGCTTGTAACGAAATGCAATCGCCGCAGAATCGAGCGCCGAATCGTCCAATTCCAACTCCCGTTCGTTCGCCAGGCGATCGCACTCAGCCACTCGCAAGAATTCTTTCCACAACGGATCGATTTCGCCGCGCACGAGCGTCGCAATCGACTACGTCTTTGGCGGTGAATCCGCGTTCGCCGCTCGAAAAAATCACTCGATCTCTCTCGCGTGATTGGCTGCCTGACTGGCATCGTTTCTGGCCTTCGGGATCAAAAAGCTGGGCCGCTTCCGTTCCCCAATCTCATGGTGAGTTGTCGATTTCCCAACCATTATTTCCAAGATGGTTGCCTCAAATTCACGCGGTACTGTCTCAAATTTAGGCCAGCGAAGTCAACGATTAACTGCCGGCCGGTTTCTTCCAAAGACGATCCCGCAATCCTGAATTCCGTTCTATTTTTCGTTCGATGGTTTGCCTCAAGATATGTTCCGTGGCCCAGACTTCCACCGTCTCGCGCACTCTGGTTACACCTGTATAGAGCAGCTCACGCGTCAACACCGGCGCGTCTCTTTCCGGTAAAATAAGCAGCGCATCACGAAACTCCGATCCCTGGCTCTTGTGAACGGTCAAAGCAAAAGCGGGTTCGTGCGCCGGCAAACGTCCTGGCGCAAAATTGAGCACATCTCCGTCTTCGCCGCGGAAGAAAACCCGCAGCTCGCCACTCGTCGCATCCGGCAGCACGATCCCGAGGTCACCATTAAAAAGACCGACATTGTAATCGTTTCGCACGATAATGACCGGCTCTCCCGCATGATACGGCCCATCATCTTCGATGCTCCCCGTCTCCCGCAGCATCCGCCCCAGCAACCGATTCACTGTTTCCGCGCCGAACGGCCCGCGGCGCAACGCGCACAGGACGGTGAATTCCGCCAGTTGATTCAAGGCATCTGCTGGATCGGTCAGCGTTGAAAACTTCTCAAATCGCGGAAAGACGCGCTCGCGCAGTTCTCGCTCGAAACTTTGTGCCGATGGCGTCGGCCGCCAGCAAATTCGGCCGCCCTTTTTCAATACCGCGATTGCGCTCTCGGCATCGCCTTGATTTACAGCATTGCTCAGTTCGGCAATTCCCGTTTCTGGCGTAAAACGATAGTTGCGCCGCAATTCAACGACCACGGAATGAATCGGAGCTTCGCTCGCACTCGTTCCCTCAATTCCTCGCCCGTGCATTCCGCGAATGTTTCTGCTAACGAGACAGAGACTCCGAGCTCGAAACCAGGCGTGCAAATATCGCGAAAGGCGCTTCCCGCTTCTACGGATGCGAGTTGATCCTTGTCACCGACCAGGATAATACGCGTGTCCGGTCGCACTGCATCGAACAGCTTTGCCAGTAGCGCCAGGTCGATCATCGATGCCTCGTCTACAATCACGACATCCGCCACCAGCGGGTTTTTGGCATCGTGTCGGAAATGGGGCGAATCGCCTTTGGCTCCGAGCAAACGCTGGATGGTTGACGCATCCACCGGAAGCTTTTCATCAATCGCGCCAGGCAACCGCAGCAAGGGCCGCGTTTGCGCTATTGTTTCCTTAAGTCGGGCCGCCGCTTTGCCAGTTGGAGCGGCCAGCGCAAAATTGAGGTCGCGTTTTCCGGCAAGTGCGATCAGGAGCGCACAGATCAAAACAATGGTGCGCGTTTTTCCCGTTCCGGGCGCGCCCGAAATGACGCAGAAGTCGCGACGTTGCCGCGACGAAAGCCGCCACTTTTTGCAAATCTGACTGAGCGGGAAAGAGTTTTGCCAGATTGCTCGGCTAACTCGGTTTGGTTAAAGTCGCGAATCGGACTATCTCTCAAGCGCGCCTGAAGATTGCGCGCCAGTTCATCCTCATATTTCCAGTAACGCTGAAGGTAAAGTCGTTCGTTCTCATCTAGGATGAGTGGCGCAAATTCTCCCGGTTTGCCGACAACACCCGAAGCGCGCAATTTTCTTACCCAACTCTTCAGCGGCGGAATATCCGGACCGCCGATTTTTGAGGCGTCGCTGGCAGTAATCGCTCGCAGCGCTACGCAAACATCTCCGCGCTCGCGAAAATTGCTGACCAATTTGGCGGCCAACTCCAGTTCCGGCGATGGAACCTTTGCCAACCGGTTAATCAGCGCCGCAAAATGCCGATCGATGAAATGAACTTCAAGCTCAAGAGTTCCCATGGAAAATTTCATTCAGTTGTTCCACGAACTTGCGCGGCGGGCGTGTTGAAAATATCCCGTTGTTCTGTTTGCTCGGATCGATTCCGCGCAGAAAAATATAGAAGGCGCCGCCGAAATTCTTCTCGTACTCGTAATCCGGAAGACGCCGTTCCAAGTAGCGATGCAGCGCGACCGCATAAATACCAAGCTGCAAATTGTAAAAATGCCGCGCCATTTCCGTCGCAACGCTCTCAGGCGTGTAACTGGCAGAGTCCGCACCCAGCCAATTCGATTTCCAATCGACAAAATAGAAACGTCCCTCGTGCTCAAAAAACTAGATCGATGAATCCTTTCATGAATCCATTGGCCGGCGCGAACTGCAGGCGATCGATCGCAAGTGGCAGCTCCTCCATCTGAAACACCTTGCGCAGACGTTCCGTGGTTAATGCGGTAATTGGAAAAATGAACTCCAGTTCCGACAGACGCGACGGGCGCGAGACTTGGGAAAGCGTGAAGCCATCTTCCCCAAGTGGAACTCGCAACGTTTTCTCCAAAGTGTCGCACACCACTTCATCGAAGTTTTCGAAATGAAAATCGCTCAGCTTTCTCGCGACGAGCGGTCGCAGTTGCGAGAAATCGGCGAAATCAAGTTCCTCCAGAATCAAATGCAGGCAGGTCCCGGCCCGCATCCCACCGGGAAAAGCGTGAATGCCCTGCGTTTGGAGGACCGGTTCTTCGGCAATCTCGACGCCAATTTCAGCGCGATCGTAATCCGGTGCCTCCGGTTCTTCCGTTCGCCCGCTAATCAGCGAACTGAAACTCGAAATCCGCCAGCTTCGATCGATCTCCTTATCGAAAACTCGCGGCGCCAGCGATGTTCGTAACGCCGGTGCCGGTGGGAAAACCTTTGCTCCGCCTTCGGGTAAATCTTCAACCGCAATTAAATCGCTTTCGCCAAATGCGACCCGCACACTTCCGCTCGTGTTGGACTCGCCTTTTTCCTCGAGAAATGCGTCGGCCGACGCTTCCTCGGAAAATAGCCAGGCCAGAGCCGATTTCGATTTTGCTTTCCTTTCCTGCCAAATCAGATAGCTGCGATGTTTCGCCCGGGTAAGTCCGACGTAAAGTTGGCGAACCATCTCCGCCAGCTCTTCGCGACTCCGGATTTGTTTGTGCGCCGGTAATTCTTCCAGATCGAGCACGAGTTTATCGTCTTCATGAAACTTCAAGAATTCCTTCGCCGCGCTCCATGGTTCCTTGCGCACAAACGGGGAAAAAGTGATGTCATACTCGAGCCCTTTGCTTTTGTGAATAGTAACGATCCGGACCGCGTCTTCGTCACTTTCCAAACGCAATTCATGTTCGTCTTTTAATTCGGCGCCGAGCGAAATTTGCCGCGCCAGCCACTTGATCAGCCCATTAATGCCGAGGCGATTTTCAACACAGGCTGCATGCAACAGTTCGATCAAATGCAAAACGTTCGTGAGCCGCCGTTCGCCGTCCCGCCAGCGCAGTAAACGCGACCGCACTTTCTCGCCGATGAGAAGTGCCCGCATCATTTGCACGAAACCGTGGTCGCGCCAAAGCACGTGGTAATCGGCAAAGCGATTGAGCGTCGCTTCCCAGTCCGCTTCATCGCTCGACAAATTCTCCAGCGCGCTCGCATTCAGGCCGAACACCTCTGTCGCCAGCGCAGACCGAACAATTCTTTCATGCGTCGGCTGCGACACTGCCATCAGCACCCGCGATAACTCCGACGCCTCGCCGGATTTGAGAACGCTGGCCGCACTGTAAACGACCGATGGAATTCGATAATCCGCCAGCGCCCTCTGAACCCAGCCTGGCTGCGTGTTGTTATTCACCAGGACCGCGATGTCGCGCGGCTCAATTTTCCTCTCCCCGATTTTTGTTTCCCCGGCCAACAATGAGGCAATCTCTGCCGCCACCGCTTCTTCTACTCGCGCCTTGTCGTCAGTCGATGCGATCCAGAAACGCAGCGGTTGATCCCGCCGGCCGCCAATCGTAAGCGGCTCCGCGTCGGCTTTTCCCGATGCCGTTACCGGCGAAAGATCGATGCTTTCAATGACAAAAGGATCGCCGCGCCGGCGGAAAATCGCGTTCACTCCATCGAGGAGCTTCGCCTCCGAACGCCAATTCCGCCCCAAGGTGTAACGGCGATTCGCAACTTTTGCCGCTTCCAAATAAGTAAAAACGTCCGCGCCGCGAAATCCATAGATTGCCTGTTTGGGATCGCCGATAAAAAATACTGACCTGTCGCTACCGCCATAAATCTGCGAGAAGATCGAATACTGCACCGGATCGGTGTCTTGGAACTCATCCACCAGCGCGACGGTGAAACGCTCGCGCAAACTTTTTCGCAACTCTTTCCCCTCTCGCCCCGCAATGCTTCGTCTAGTCGCGTGAGCATGTCATCAAAGGATTGGACGCGCCGATCCGTCTTCCGCCGGCGCAACTCCTTACGCGCCCATTCACAAAATTCCGATTGCAGCGAGACAATGAAACGTTCCGCCAATTGTGCAATTTCCTCGGGATTGCCGCCGGCGCGGCACAATTCGGTAATTTTCTTTTCCAGAGCGGCGCGATTTTCGGAAGGGGCGAAACGCGCAAACTCGGATTGTTGGTTAGCTGAACGAGCAACTCAACCAGACGCGCTGGCGTCAGTCGCTCCCGCACCAACCCAGCCATAATGCTGTCGTCAGAGTAAAAATGGGCGCGCCAAAAATCGTCCGCGACTTCATGCACGAAACGAGATTGATCCGTCACCAGCTCCGTCTCGAACAGCACTCCGCTTTCGAATGCGCGATCGGCTAAAACGCGCGCGCAAAAACCGTGGATGGTGAAGATGGGAGCTTCATCAAAACTTTGCAGCGCCAGTTTCAACCTGCGCTCGAACTGTTTTCGGTCGGTAACTTTTTCGATGATCTCCTGGACGAATGGCAGATGCTCCTGGGTAAGCGCGTCCGCGATTGTGTCGCGAATGCGACCACGCAATTCCGCGGTCGCAAGCTCCGTATAAGTAGTAACCAGAATTTGCTCGATCGGGATCCCCTGCTCTACCAGCAATCGCAAAACGATGGCCGATATCGTCGTTGTCTTCCCCGTGCCCGCGCTCGCTTCGATGACGGTGAATCCCTTTTCCAGTGGAGTCTGTGCGGCGCTGAATTCCGGTTTCATCGCCGTTTACGCGCAGAAAAAATCGGTTTGAAAACAAGAAGACTAATTTTTCCCACTCTTCATCGAGGACGTCAGTCGGTATTGCGGAACGCCAGCTTGATGTAGCCATCGTCGCGCTCGCCCCTGCTCTTGTCGTCGTACTCGTTGCTCTTCCAATCGCTTCTTGCGCCAAGTAGCGCGCGCGTCTCCGATCTTTTCCCGGCAAAGATTTTTTCGACAAACGTCCAGGAACTTCGCGGAAATAACCGCAGCGGTTGGCGGAGGCCGCCCCAATAAATCGTCAGCAAGTCGGTCAGAACCTCGCGCGCATTTTCCATCGGCGGAAATTCGTAACCGGCGATCTCGTCTCCTTCTTTTCCAAAAAGCAGCGCGGGCTTCTTTTCGGTCAAGTTCCGCGCCAGATGCTCGATCCAGATCCGCACGAAATCTTTCGTTTTTAATCTCGTTAACCGGTAATGCAGCAGAGTGTCGCCGCGGACGCGATCGATTCGACCGCCCAAAGTGAAATCACCAATGTCCGCATGAACAATAGTTGCCTGTTGCGCTCGCACCGCGACCTGCTGACGAATGGCGTCGGCGAACGTCGTCACATTGGCGCATAACTCATCAAAAATCAGTCCACCCGTTCCACCCGGCGGCAAAACGCCCAACGCCCGCACTGACGCGAGCGCGCTTTCCGGACCAACCCCATCGAGGGCATCATCCAGCAATTGCTGCTCAATGCTGTAGCGATCGAGCGAATGCAGCGCGAACGCCTCGCGATCTTCCACTTCTTCACGATCGCGTGGCAGGTCGATTCCCAGCCGATGCCGCACGAAAAATTTCGCCGAATGGAGAAAAATTCCACCAGCCGTAGCAATTTCCACGTCACGCCATTTCTGTTCCGGCTCGCTCAATGGTTGATCGAAAAATGGCGGTGCTTCAAAGCGATCCTTTTCCGAGATGATTCCGGCCGCACAGTTGTCCGCCGAGTAACTGAACAACCTGCCATTATCTTGAAAATTGCGGGGGCTGAAGGCCTGCAACGGATGTTGGATTACGAACTCACCGATGGGCGTTTCGAAATTTTCCGCAACATAGCCGAGCACTTCGCTCACCAGCACGCTTGGCGGCAGCGGTTTGTTGTCGCGCAACGACTGCCCGACGTAACTGAGATAGAAAACTTCGCGCGCGGAAAGAAGCGCCTCCAGAAAAAGCTCGCGATCAGCGTCGCGGATGTTTCGATCTCCCCGTTTCGGATCTTGCGCCACCAGATCAAAACCCGGGGCGCGATTGATGTCGCGGATAGGCCGTGTCGTTCAGCCCGAGGAGGCAAATAATTTTGAATGGAACGCTGCGCATTGGCTTGAGCGCGCAAAAGGTCAGCTGGCCGGACAGAAAGCCGGCGCCGCCGCTGGATTCGTCGAGAGAATGTTCCAGTTGCGCGGTCACGACATCGAGCGGGACTGCGCTTTCATTTTGCGAGGCCGCGCCAATTTCACCGAGCGCGGCGATAGCGGCGCGAAGTCGGTTCAATTCGCGCTGCGCCGCTTCCTCCGCTTCGAAAAAAGCATCGAGCGTTTCGCGCAAATCGCGCTGCCATTCGGAAAGCGAGCGCGGTTTGCTGAATTCGCCAGCGCGCAAAAAAGCCGTTCCACAAACTCGACAAAATTTCCGAGGACTTCTGTATCCGAGCCCTCGATTTCATCGAACGGCAAAATTCCATCGAACAATTCCCGGTTCTGCGGTCGGAGCGCGCAACCTAGCAGCATCCGGTCGAGCCCTTGCCGCCAACTGTTTTTCGGCGAATGCGGGCAAGCCAAGTCGGGCGCGATGTTGCGCGTCGATCCCCCACCGGATCGCGCAGTCGTTCACCCAGCGGCGAATCGTTTCCGTCTCTGTGGCTGCGATCTGAAAACAGCGCTGCACCGCCGGTGCCTCCAGAATCGAAAAGACTTCGCCGGCGGTGAAACGCCCCGACAAAATTTCAAGGACTGCGAAAATAGGTATCGATGATTCCGCTACTGGCGCGCGGTTCGCGATCGGCAATCGAGTACGGAATTTTGTGCTTCGGATTTTCCGGCACGCCAAATACCGCATCGATAAAGGGCGCATAAATGGAAACGTCCGGCATCATCACGATGATGTCTTTCGGCTTCAGTGCCGGATCGCGCTGCAACAAATCGAGCAGGTAATCGTGCAAAACCTCCAGCTCCCGTACCACGCTGTGACAGGAATGAATTTGCAGGGACCGATCGGTCGGCGCGATGGATCGCTTCACTTTGGCTGGGCCCGATTTCAGTTCGAAAATGTCGCGTTGAATTTCCAGCAACAGTGTCGCGGCTCCGGATTCCTTCTCCGCCGGTGAAACGAAATCTTCGTCTTCTGCCACCGGCGTGAGCTCAGCCATGAGATTCAGGAAATCGCGACCGACTTTTCCGTTTGCGCTCAGCAACTCGTTGTCGCCTGGGTCCTCCTCGTCAAACCCGAACAATTCTGGTTGCTTCGCTCGTGCTTTTTCGCGTTTCGAACGGATATCGCCCCACCAAAGCGGCGTCGGTTCCATTACAAAAAGATGGACCGGACAACGCGCGGAAATTTCTCCGATGAGCGAGATGTAAAACGGGGCAGGGTCGAGATCCCGAAGATCGAGACGCGCTCCGGAACCGGCGCGCGATCACGCTTGAGTGCGTCGATCAATCGCAACCCGAGCGCCGCTTGATGCTGGCCCGGAGCGGCCTGCTGCAATTGGCGCCAAAGGATCGGCTGCCAATCGTTCCCCTCGCCTGCGTCCCAATCCAAAATCATCTTCGGGCGAAAGACGAGGTATTGGTCGAAAGCGTGAGCGATTCTTCGGGCCAGCTCATAGGCGCGCAATTCGGTGCGTTCACCGCGGAGATAATTGGAGATCGCAGCAAACTCCGGACGGGTAGCAAGGCGCGGCAAGATCTTTCATGATCCGCCACGTCATTACGTCCTGATCGAAGAGATTCGTCGCTTGGGCTCGAGGGAAAGCGTTCTGCAAAAGATCGTGAAAGAATTTTGTGGAAACGGAAACTGCACGTTCGAGCAAATGCCATGGCGTTCTGCGATCTGTTGTTCGAGCCAGCGGCGCATGCCGTTGCTTTGCACGAGTATAATTTCCGGCAGGAGAGGCGAGCGAAGTGGATCGGCTATAAGCTCGGCCAGCTGGTCGGCCAGCCGCTCAAGGCGGTTGCTGGTATGCAGGATGAGGCCGGAATGGGGCGTTGAAGGCACCATTCCTATATTAGATAGGGCGACGAAGATTTCGCGCGCGAAAACACCACCAGGAAGTTGCCGCCTCGCTTCAAACTCGCGGCTTTTCTTCCGACTTCGGATTCTCGATCTCTGCGGTGAAGTTATTTCGCCTGTTTCTGCTTTTTCTTTGCCAGGGCGAGGCGCTCGGTTTTTGCGACGTGCCGCGCGTTTCCTAACGTTGTCTCTTCCGTGACTGTGTCCCATAAGGTCCTAACTCTGCGCCTTCCCTCAGGCACTTCCAAGCTTTTTCGCTTCATCAGCTCGCGGCCCGGCCTTCTACGCGGCCTTTTTCGCTTTCTTGCCTGCGGTGATTCCCGGAAATGGAACAACTTGCGGTGGCGCATCTCCGTTCTGGCCAAACGTGGATTCGAACGCCAGCTTGCCGTTCGCGATTTCAGTCAGTGCGATGTCGGCATGACCCATTCCGGGAGCGAACTCGACGAGCGGACGATGCCCAAGGGTGAGCTGGCGGACACGACGTGAAACGATGTTCACAAGAATTTGCTGATTGTGGACTACTTCGCTGGCGGCTTTGAGGAGTTGGGCGTTCATAATCGATTAAAACAAGTCAAACGGCTGACGAGGATTAATTCCCAAGGCGCAATAGAATCAGATCGCGCTTCGGAAAGTCGCAGCTGAGCAACGCACTATCGGCTGAAAAACGGAAGAATGCTAGCTCTCTTTTTGGGGAATGCTTTCGCGCCGATCTACGTTCTGTTAGCCGTTTCGAGGCGCGAGCGGACGAAACCGCGGCTGGCGGCGCCGCTGCTGTTGTGGGCGCGGTCGCGATGCAGAATCCTGAACGTTAATCTCGAAGGTTCGCAGCAGCGGCGCCAGGTCAATCACGTCGTTCGCGGCCGACCTCAATGTGTTTCCAAGATTTGCTGCCACCGAGGCTACTTCCACGCGGATCCCGTGCCGCCGCAATTTGATGGCGAGATATGCAAAATCGGCATCACCGGTCACGAGGATAACGAGATCCGGCCGCATCTCGACGGAAAGCTCGATTGCATCGATCGCCATCATCACGTCAACGTTCGCCTTGTAATGCCCTTCTTCGGCGGGCGACCCATCTTTGGTCACGACCATGAATCCATTCGAGCGCAGCCAATGGACGAACTTGTTTTTCTTATCGCGCTCCTCCTGCCATGCCGGAGTCGCCGGTGGCAACCCGGCATAAACCACCATCTCGATTAAGTCGCGCCCGTGGCCGGGCCGGCCAGAAATCGCGCAACTTGATCCAATCAAGGCCGCGTCCCGCTGTTCTCACCGAACTGCCGACGTTCGATTCATCGACCAGGACCAGCACTCTGGCGCGGTGCGAACCGTCTGAATTTTTCTTTGGCATTGGTAGAATGAACTACGTCCGCGCCATAGTAGCGAGAACTACTTTCGCAATCCAGCTCAATGTCGGTTCTGCAGGCTCTCCGAGCCGCTGGCTGCAATGTCGGTTCCACCAACTGTACAGCCGCAAAAATCTCATTCGCATCGAAATCAAAGCCAGCTTTTCATTAAGACTATTCGCGGCTTACATTCGCCGATGATTTCGCTCCGACTTGTTTCTGCCATGCTCGTTGCCACTGCACTTTCCTCCCGGGCTGATGAAGGGATGTGGCTGTTCAACAATCCGCCGCTCAAACAACTAAAGGAAAAGTATCAATTCGAGCCGACGCCGCAGTGGCTCGAGCATCTGCAAAAAGTCGAGCGTCCGATTTAATTCCGGCGGAAGCGGGTCGTTCGTTTCCGCTACCGGACTCTGCATTACCAATCATCACGTGGGCGCGGACGCGCTGCAAAAAGCGTCGCAGCGAGCAGCACAATTACTTGAAGGACGGCTTTCTATGCGAAGACGAACGCGGAAGAAATCAAATGCGCCGATCTCGAGCTCAATGTGCTGATATCGATCGAAGACGTAACCGCGCAAGTAAACGCAGCGGTAAAACCGGCATGTCTCCCGACGACGCAGGCAAGGCGCGCGAGAATGCGATTGCGCAGATCGAAAAGGAAAGCAAAGACAAAACCGGCCTGCGCTCCGATGTCGTCACGCTTTATCAAGGCGGCGCTCTATCATCTTTACCGCTACAAACGCTACGACGACGTCCGGATAGTTTTCGCGCCAGAGCAGCAGATGGCTTTTACGGCGGCGATCCGGACAATTTCGAATATCCCCGCTTCGATCTCGATATCTGCATTTTCCGGGCTTATGAAAACGGGCAGCCCGCAAAAATCGAGCATTACCTGAAATGGAATTCGAGCGGGCCGAGCGATGGCGAGCTAACTTTCGTTAGCGGCAGTCCCGGGACGAACCGACCGGCAACTCACGATCGATGAGCTGGCCGATCGGCGCGATCGCGAGGTGCCGACCTGGCTGCAGATGTTTAACCGGCGCGAAGTATGTTGACTGGCGTGGGGCCAGCGCTCGTTCGAGAATGCGAGACAGATGCGCGCGACGATCTCTTTGGCGATCAAAACAATCGCAAACGCTATGATGGTTATGTCGCGGCGCTGCTTGATCCGGAAATCTGGTCGGCGCTTGAAGCGCGCGAAAAAAATTGCGCGACGCGATTTCGCGCGATCCCAAATTGAAATCGACACATTGCGGCCTACGATCGGATCAAAAAGGCGCAGGCAGAACTGGCAAGATCGCTGCCGCGTTATGATTATCTGGAGCAGGAACGCGCCAGTCACGCGTTGGTTATCGCGGCGCCGCGCGCGTTCTACGGCACTCTGTTCAAATATGCGCGTCTGCTGACGCGCGCGATCGACGAACGCGCTAAACCAAACGGCGAACGGATCGCGGAATTTCGCGATAGCGCGAAAGAATCACTCGAGCTGGAACTTTTCTCCACCGAGCCGGTCTACGACGATTACGAAATTCTGCGGCTGACGGATTCGCTCACCGATTTTGCCGAGAGATTCGGCGGCAGACGATCTCGCTGGTGCAAGCAAGTTCTCGCTGGAAAATCGCCGCACGCCGCGCGAGCGGAACTGGTCAGCGGAACAAAGTTGAAAGATGTCGCGTTTCGCAAAGATCTTTACGCAGAAAGACGCGCGCGGCGTTGCAGGCGGCGCACGATCCAATGATCGATCTCGCGCGGCATGATCGATGCGACCAGCGCGGGAAGCACGCAAAGCGCTACGAAGCGCAGGAGGAAATCAAGCGGCAAGCCTATGCCGAAATCGCGAAAGCGCGTTTCGCGATTGAAGGGACGAGCAATTATCCGGACGCGACTTTCACGCTGCGCTTGTCCTACGGAAAAGTGCGTGGGCTATGAAGAAGATGGCAAACAAATTCCGCCGTTTACGGATTTCGCCGGACTTTATCAGCGCTCCGCCGAACACGATAACCAGCCGCCCTTCGATCTCCCGCAACGCTGGATCGAGCGCAAAGCGAAGTTGAATCTGGCCACAAAATTCAATTTCGTTTCCGATGCTGACATCATCGGCGGCAACAGCGGCAGTCCGGTGGTGAACAAGGCGAACGAATTCGTCGGCATCATTTTCGACGGCAACATTCAATCGCTCGTGCTCGATTGCATTTTCTCCGACAAACAAGCGCGCGCCGTCAGCGTCGATTCTGCGGCCATCAGCGAAGCGTTGCGAAGTTTATGACGCTGGCCGCTGGCGGATGAACTAGAGAGCGCGAAGTGATTGTCGAGCACTTGTGTCGACTCCATCGACTAAGCGGCGTTTCACGGAGTGCATGTAAGTTGCTTCGTCCGCCGGAGCAGAGACGTCGAGTCCGTAATCCGCGGTCGCACAGTCGGGATCATTGCTTTAATGCGGCAGGTAGTTCAGCAACTTCAGGATATCGGAAAATACGCCCATGCGCGGTGACGTCTGCGCGCCTGCGCCCGGTCCCTGAACGACAAGCGGTGTACGCGCGTAGCGCTTGATCGTGAAACGCGATGATGTTGTCGCTGCCCTTGGTCGCGGCGATTGGATGATCGTGCGGGAATTCTTGATTCCAGCGCGCGCGCTGACCGCCTTCAGCGTGCCAACGTAGCGCAGCACTGCGCCGCGCGACTGCGCACGCTTCAATCGCGCTACCATTGCTGAATCGTGCTTGGCCAACTGAGCGAAAAATCGCGTGCGAGAAATCGCCCCAGCGCCAGATCTTTGGAACCAGGCTCTCGACCACGCACGTCTGCGATCTCCATTTTCGATCCAGTCTGACGCGCGAGGATGAGTAACTTTCTAGCGACGTCCTGACCGGAGAGATCGTCGCGCGGATCCGGCTCGGTCAAGCCGCCGTCTGGTGGGCCGTTTGCACGAGGCGCACTAAACGGCGTGGTTCCATCAAAACTATTGAACAGAAAGCTGAGCGTTCCGGAAAGATACCTCTCCACCTTTTTGATTACGTCTCCGCTGGCGATCAGGTCGCGAATCGTGGACATGACGGGCAGTCCGGCGCCAACGTTGGCTTCATCGAAAAAGTAGACTCTGCCGTTGTCGCAACAGATCCATCAAGGGCGACGTACTGCCGCCAAGGCAACACGTTCGCGCGCTTGTTCGGCGTAATAATGTGCAGATTCGCGCGGACAAATTCAGGATACGCCTCGCACGATCGAATCGGCGGCCGTGCAATCGACTACGGCTGCGTCGGTCAATTCCAGTTTTGCGATCTCGCGTGCGAGGATGCGCGCGGATCCATTCGCCGCCGTGAAGCGGCTAGCTTTTCGCGCCAGCGTGCCGAGATTGATGCCGCTGCCATCGAGCACAAAGCGTTTGCTATTCGCCAGACCAATCACCGTGACGTCGAATCCGCGGGAGAAGAGATACGGTCGTTGCTCATGCAGCTGGCGGAGAAGCGCTCCACCAATATTGCCGGTGCCAATGACGAAAAGCGCAAGGCGTTTACGCCTCTCGAAGAAAGCACCGATGGATGATATTCAGAGCACGCGACTGCTGTGCCGTGTCGATCACACACAGAGATATTTCGCTCGGAGGCGCCCTGGGCGATCGCGCTGATATTGATGTTATGCCGGCCAAGCGCGCCGAACATTTTGCCCGAGACACCGGGATGGCCTTTCATCTGATCCCCGACGACCGCGATGATTGTTTGGTTCGGTTTTTCGTCGAGCGACGTTAATTTGGTGGTGAAGTTCCAATCGAAATTCCTGTCGCACGGTCGCAATTGCTGCTGCTGCGTCGGTGTCCCGGATGGCAAAACAGATCGTGTGCTCGGAGGAAGCCTGGGAGATGAGGATGACGTTGACTCCGCGGGATGCCAGCGCGCGAAACAGTCGCTCGGCGTTTCCGGGACACGCCAACCATGCTCAAGCCACGAAGGGTCAGTAACGTCAGTCCCGCGATGGAAGTAATTCCTTTCGCAAGCTGATCGCCATTTCTGGCGACGCGCGAAATCAGCGTGCCCGGCGCCTGCGGACGGAACGTGTTCTTGACGAGCAACGGGATTCCTCTTGCGACAGCGGGAGCAATCGCGGCAGGGTGAAGCACCTTGGCGCCGAAGTACGACAGCTCCATCGCTTCTTCGTATGTGATCCGTGGCAAGACGAACGCAGATGCGAACGACGTTCGGATCGGCGCTCAGGACGCCGTCGACATCGGTCCAGATCTTCAATGATGGTCGGCCGCAAGCGCAGCGCCCAAGAATGGCTGCCGTGTAATCCGGATCCATTCCGGCCGATTGTCGTTGTCTGACCGTCGCTGGTTGATCCGATAAACCCAGTCACGACCGGAATTGGCCGGCGGTCGGCTGATCTGAACAGGTCGGCAAAGTATCGTCGAGTCGCGCGATTGGTTTTGCCGAAAATCACATTCGCGTTCGTGAACTGATCGTCCGTGACCATGAATCGTCGAGCATCAACGAACCGTTGCGCGATGAGACCGGTTTAGATGTGCCGCAGCAATTACGGCCGATAGTCGTTCGCCAAAACTGGCGACGAGATCGAGGGCTCGCGGTGGACTGTGGCCGAGAAGTTGAATGCCGTGAAGAACTTCACGTAATTCACCGAGGAGCATGTCGACCTGCGCGCGAATACGAGCGGCTCGCCGTTTTCCAAGCAGGTCATCGATGGCCGAGCGATGACGACGAACAATTTTTGAAAGCTGTCTACGTAATTTGGGTCACTCTGGCCGCCAGACTGCGCACATTCGAGCAGCTGATTAGTTCACTGCTTGAAAGGCGGAGACCACCATGACGAGCGGCTTCCCGCGCGCTTCCTCGACGAACAATCTCGGCGACACCGCGGATGCGGCTGGTCGTTGCGAGCGATGAGCCGCCAAACTTAGGAACTTTCATATCACAGATAGAACCGGGACAGTCGTGCCTACCATCAGATCCCCAGCAATAAACAGGCGAGACTGAGTCATCGTTCAGACCGTCCGTCGCGCAAGTCGCGTTATTTAACGTATTAACAGCAGAATTAAAAGTGCTAAGGGTCGATTGACTCGAATCGCCCAGGAGTTCAGCCGATACGCCATAATGCGGCAGGTAGTTGAGCAACCTTACTTCCCCAGCGGGGTGCTGACTTCTGTGCCCGGCGGCGGCGTGAATTCGAACTGGCTGGCTGGAATGGCAGCGTGACCGGTGATTCCTGGTAGGTGGTCGACGATACTGGTCGCCGTTTGGCTGAAGCATGTCCGTGCGCTCGGCAAAAGATCGTTACTCAAGTGCAGCAACAGTTTTTGAAAATGCGCTTCATCGACGGGTTTCGCGGGGTCAGTTCAAGGTCATAACCTTTTTCTGATTTCTCGCCGGCGATGTGAAGGTGTGTTCGACGTTTTCCAGATTGAGCGCGGTGGTGATCGCTGAAATCGCGGCGTCAAGCGGCGAGCGCTTCGCCAGCGAATAGCGCTCGGCCGATTTGAAGTTGGGATAATAAATCCGAAAGCTGTTGTCCATCGCTCGACGGTGATGCTCGGAGCGTTACCTTTGCGTTCGACACGGAATTTGTTGGGCGCCTGAAACCAGATTTTGCCGCTGCTGTTGATCGGCTCGTCCAACAAGTGAACTTTTCGTTGTTCTCGAAAGTCGGCCTGCATGCTTGGCGCAGCGGTGCGCTTCTCGCGAATGCGTTCGAGCAAGTGTCTTCGACGTCCGTGGGCGATAGCGGCTCGGCCTTCACGCCGATCAGCGAGCGACGCGACCAGAGAAATAGAAGGATAATCATCTTACGCATGTTCCAGTTCCCTTTGGTAAATGCTCCTGCGGCAGTTTAGGTTTAATCGCCAACCGCCGCCGGCAAAGTGAAGAAGATGGTCGCAGCCAGGCTCCAGAACAGGCCAATGGCGCAGGCAATCCCCAGCCCGCTCAGAGGTCGGGGTTATGCGCCCAGCCGAGCGAACCGAATCCGGCGATCGCGGTCAAGCCCGCGAGTGCAACCGGTTTGACCACTCCGGTAAGATCGCGCGCCACATCGTGGCTGCGCTGCCAAACTAACAAGACGTAGATTCCGTAATCAACACCGATCGCAAGAACGAGACGGAAAGCCGAGGACGTTCAACAAATTCAGCGGCACGATGAAGCAGTTTCATCGAAGCAACCATGGCCGCGACCGCGAGGGCCAGCGTTATCACCTGCACGAGCCAGAGGCGCAAGTCACGATAAAGGATCGCCAGCAAGCGAGGCATCGAAGACGGCCATCAACGCGCTGATCAGAAGCAACTGCCGATGCGACCACGGCACCAGATCCGTCAACGTGTAACTCCAGCCCGAGAGGGTGATCGGGATTCCTGCGACCGGCAAGTTCGTGCGCGAGGACATTCTTTGTTCCTGCGTCGCCACCGGGTGCGTTGGTGGTGACGAAACCGGTTGTGGTGAGCGAATCCTGCGCGAAAGTAGCGTTCGACCAGGAACCACCAGGCGGATGCCCGGCGGCAATTGCGTCCGCCACGACGGGATTTTGTAATCAGGAGCAGCTGGCCGCCTGAAGCTGGTTGAGCAATCTCGAAGGCGGAAGGCAAAAGCCTCGGCGTTGAATCGATTTTGAGTAAGTGCGTTTTCGCAAGGCAGCGCGGGCCGCATCAAAGTTAATCGAGGCCAGCTTCTGACGATTGCGTTCCATCTCGCGCGGTGAAAGGGCGAGCGCATTGGGAGTGGAATAGCTCTTAATTTTGGCGGCGCGTTGCAGCTCGGACCAGTGCTGTCGAAATCGCTTTCCAGAAATCGTGCAGCTGCTGTTCGTTCGAGGCCCGAGACGATTCCAAGGACCGGTTCCCAGCGCACCGGCATTTTTGCATGATCAAGCTGAGCGCAGTGCCCGGCGCGACTGTTCTTCGGCTCCAGCTGATCGCGCGTTTGCCTCGAAGGTCAGTGGAATTTGTGGAACGACCGCAACGATCAGCAATGCGATCAGAATGGGAGCGCTAATTGCGAGAATGGACCGCGGCCGAACCAGCATGCGATGCACATAATTTTTCACCGAACCCAAAATCCAATCGCTGCGCAACGGAACATTTCCTCGCGGCACGAACAGGAAAGAATACCGTCGTCATTAACAAGCCCGGCCGCGGAAATTCCGATGGCGATGAGGACGCCAAGCTGAATAAATCCGGAAGAGTTGCTCAAGACGAGGGCGAGAAAACCAACCGCGGTGGTTAAGGCGCCAAAGAAAACCGCACGGCCAAGACTGTGAACGGCATCGGCGACTGCAATGCGATGTCCGTCGCCTTCGCTTCGCGCCTGCTGATAGCGCCCATAAATCAGAATGGCGAAATCAACGCCGAGGCCGACCAGAATCGCGCAAAAGCCGACCGTCACCATGTTGAGGCGATGAAAAATCAAGCAGACCGGCGGCCAGTCCAATCAGGCAACAAAGCAGCAGGTGCAAAGCCCATCCCAAGCAACGGGAGCCACCGCCGAAAGCCGATAAAAAAACCGCGCCCACCAGCGCAATCGAGCTCAACACGGTGGCAACGATGTCGTGGCGCATACTCAACGAAATTTCGGCGACATAAGCGGAACGTCCCGTAATGAGCACTTCGAGTTTGCCGCCATCCCAGCCTTCCAGGCGCAGATCGCGCGAAACGCATTCACCTGTTTCATCAGCTTCTGACAATCGAAGGCGCTGATGCTTGGTTGGTTCGTCACCGTCGGAAAAACGCGCATCGTGGAATCGGGCGAAGTCAGCGGCTGATCCGTTTCCATCGCGGCGTTGCCGGCAAACGGTTTGAGTGAGGGCGTGATTAGGCCCGAGTGGATCGAGCGTCAACTCTATTTCCGGCCGCGGCGAGCCGCTTTCGATTTCACGGCGCAATTGCGCGAGGCGTTCCTGAATTTTCTGCGGTTGAAGCAAGGAGACGGCGCGATCAAAATCCTCCGGCTCGAGATTGAGCAGAGAGCGGAAGCGCGATCCGCTGCTAGATCGCGCACTCCATCCGGTGTTTCCATGGGCGAACCCGCCAGGACGCGAACGCACCACGGTTGAGCCCGCAGTCTTCTCGACAAATTTCGGCGCGAATTCTTCGAGCTTGTCCACGTCCTCGGGTTGACAAAGAAGGGCGAACGTCAGTTCGCGCGTCTGCGCAAACTCACTGTTGTAAGATCTTCAGGCCTTCGACCGAATCAAATCCGCGCGGCAGCAAATTCGAGGACTTCGGTATCAAGCCGCAAAAACGCCACCAGAATGCCGAGACTGGCGATCGCGATCAGCACGACCACGCTCCACATCAGGCCGCGGCGTTCTGTAACAAGAAAGGCAACCTTTTCGCTGAATCGCATCGCAGAAAGCGCGCTGCGACTGCTTTAGAAGCGCAGCACGAAAGTTTCCGATCCTTCACTCACCCGCACAATTCGATTTTGCGGATTGCGCAAGATTTCCTGCGCGCAAGGCGAGCCAACCGCTGGCCCGCGCCGGCGGCTGTTGAAGCGGCCCTGACCAGGGAATGCGCGCGAGCGGGCCCTGCACGCGAGCAAAAGTGGGATCAGTTCGCATGATCTAGCAAAGTGCACGCCCGGGCCTTTGCTGAAAGTCAATTCGAAATCGCCGCGATTGGAGTAGCGAATCGAAGACTTCTCCAATGAGGGACGTCTTTGGGCCGCGATAAGAAAGCTGACCGTTGCGAGCAGTCCAGGTCCGGCTCGGTGGTGCGAATTGATGAATTGCGCAGCTGCTCAGACATGAGGGCAACAGCCAGGATCGATGCGATTCGCCCCATATTATATAGAGCGCGGGCTTAAGGCGGCGCCGTTCGACCGTTGCTTTTCGGGCATGAGGGAAAGTCGCGGACAAAGAGTCCAGCGTCTTTGCAAGCGCACGATGAGATAAAAGTTCCATCCGCCAGCGGATGGCGAAGCGATTGCCAATGTTACCGCCGAGCACGGCATTCACTGCCGGTGGAATCTGGAAAGCTCGGTCGGCGTTAGGAAAACTTCGATGAATTCTTTGCCGCCATACCACGACTCAACGAAACGCAGATAAACGTCCATCGCGCGATTGACCAGCCGCTCGTAGTGTACGGAACAGACGCCGGGCGCGTTTTCGGGTGATCGAGCACTTCGTGTAAAACATCCGCCGCTTGTTCGCCGGCGAGGACGGCGAGAAAAACGCCGCTGCTGAAAACTGGATCGATGAAGCCGGCGGCATCGCCGGCCAGCAACCAGCGATCGCCGGTGAGTCTTTCGCTCCGATAGGAAAAGTCCGCCGCGGTGTAAACCTGCGAAACGCGACGGCCCGCGCCGATGCGATTGCGCACGAGCGGTTGCTCCGCGATAGCGCGCTCGAAAAATTCCTCGGCGGAAAGTCCAGAGCTTTTGAAGTCCGCCGCCTCCAACACGATGCCGATACTGGTGCGATCGTTTTCCAGTGGGATGACCCAGAACCAGCTTTGCAAAGTGCGAACCATACGGGTGAGCGTGGCATCGATTCCCTCCTCTCGTTCCAACCCTTCATAGTGCGCAAAGAGCGAAAGCTTTTGCAAATGTTGATAGCTTCTTCTTCAGCTTGAACTTATTTCCAATGACAGAATTCCGCCCGCTCGCGTCGATGACATAGCGCGCCCGAATGTTCTCGGCGAGACGCGCTTCATCACGTCCGAGGACACGCCGAACGCGCGTCCGTCCGCAGGCGAGAGCATCGCGCCATCTCGATCGAAATCGACGTTCATCGACGCAAGTTTCTTCGCGCACTTCCGCGCCCGATTCCGCCGCGTGATCCAGCAACATCTTGTCGAATTTCGATCGTGTCACTTGATACGAACGATCGGTGCGAGAACCGAATCCATCCTTGAAGTAAAACTTCGCTGCTTTTTCTCCACCGGCTTCCGCGATCTCGCCCCCAAATTTTTCGAGAAAGCCGGCACGTAACTTTTCCTGAAGGCCAAGCCGGGTAAATGTTTGCATGCTGAAAGGCAGAAGCGACTCGCCGATGTGGAAACGGGGAAACTTGTCGCGTTCGAGCACGATCACGCGTCGCCCTGCTTTGCTGAGCAAGGTCGCCGCGGTGCTGCCGGCGGGGCCGCCGCCGATAATCGCAACATCATAGCTTTTCCACCGCCAGAAAGTAGCCGAGTTCGCGGGGAAGCAAAGGGTAGCGCACGCGTCTCGCGTTGGCGAAGGCGTCTCGCCTTCGCGGACTTTTCTGCAAAGATTGTTTCGGCGAGACGCGGAAAGCAGCACGCGGACGCGCGCGCTACCGGAACACTGCGGCAACGCGGCGGTTCACGTGGTTTGAGACACGCCGCACCTTGTAAGGAGCATGCTTTCGTATTAACGAATCAACAGATGAAGTTGATCGACCGTTTCGTCAGCCGCGAGCTGATCGTGAATCTTTGTTCGCGATCTTTGTCCTCCAGTCTCGTCCTCGTCGTTGGCAATATTTTTCGCAAGCTCCTGCCGTTGCTGGTGAATCACGACGTCCCAGTCGAGTATCTCGTTAGCTTTATTGCCTACGTGCTTCCGTTCTCGCTCATTTTCACGATTCCGTGGGGATTGTTGACCGCGATCCTGCTGGTTTTCGGACGATTGTCGGCCGATAACGAGCTTCATCGCGCTCCGCTCCAACGGCGTGAGTGTGCCGCGCGTTTGCGTCTCACTTGCCTTTGTCGCTCTCATCTGCACCGCCATTAGCTTGTGGCTCAATGTGCAGGTCGCCCCGGCAGCGCAGGAAAAACTGCGTTCCAGCCTCTACGATCTCGCAACTAGAAATCCGATGGCGCTTTTCGGCAGCGATCAAGTGATCGACGAATTTCCGGGCCGTAAAATTTATGTCGGAAAAAAGATGGCAATAAACTCGAGAACATTACGGTTTTCGAAATGAATGAGCAGTCGTTGCCGGTGCGGGTGACCTTTGCCCGCACGGGAATGCTGGAAGCGGATCTGCCAAACAAGCGGATTCTGATGCGCCTTTTACGACGCGCGTTATCAGCAGCGCGACGAAAAAAGATCCACTCGATCTTCGCAAAATTCGAGATGGCATCAGCATGGCTGAGGGAACTCTTCCGATCAGTCTCGACGAGCTTTACGAAAAGGAGAAGAAGCGACCGAGTCGCTCGGCTCTGTCGATTACCCAGCTGGTCGATCAACTAAAGAGCGCAAACAAACGGGAGCGGAGTGCCAGCAGGACTGAGTTGAACAAACGATTTTCCTTTCCGTTTTCCTGCGTGGCCTTTGCCCTCGTTGGCGTGCCGCTTGGCGTCACGGCGCATCGGCGGGAAACCACCATCGGTTTTCTTTTCAGCCTGGTCATCGCCATTTCTTATTTCCTTTTTGTGATCATCGCCGATACCCTTAGGAACAATCCAAGGTTCATCCGGAATTGCTGGTCTGGTTTCCGAACGTCCTCTTCATTGTGTTGGGCGCGGTCCTTTTCATCCGTTTGAGTAAGCGCTAAGCGCGCCTCAATATCCTAAGTCGCTCGCTCGAGCATGTCTTAAGTCGCCCACCTGCGGAGGATACGGGGATAAAATTTTCCTGCCTGCGAAACAACCAACCGGCACGGTTATTTCGATTGTGGTAACAGGCGAGGCAGTCGTGGCCACGGCTAGTTTTCCCGGACTTATGACCTTGCAGATACTGGTGGTCGAAGACCACGGCGATACCCGCCGTGTCTTGACTGGCTTGCTCGGGCACTTCGGTCATTCCATTTCCGCCGCCGACAATGTGGAAAGCGCCCTTGCGTTCTTGAGAGCGAAGCACTTCGACGCCATCGTGAGCGATCTTGCCCTGCCCGACGGTAGCGGATGCGAGGTCATTCGTGAAGCAAAACGGCGGCAGCATCTCACCGCTGTGGCACTAACAGCTGATGGCGAGGACGAGGATGTCAGGCGCGGACGCGATGCCGGCTTCGATTATCATCTGACCAAGCCGATAGATTTCGCGCAATTGCGCACCGTGCTTGAGCAGATCGCACCGGCTAATAGTGGCCGGCTCGCCTGAGCGTTACACAGCTATTTCACTTCTTCGGTGATAACGTGAAATTTGAGCAGCTTAGCGCTGCCGAAGTTTGTCGTTAGCGCCACGTCAGCGGCATCACGACCAACGGCCATGAGAATACGGCCGATGCGTCGCTGGTTGTGACGCGCGTCGAAGGTGTGCCATTTCCCGCCGAGGAAAACTTCAAACCATGCGCTGAAGTCCATCGGGTAAGGAGCCGGTGGAACCCCGATGTCGCCCAGGTAACCGGTTACATAGCGCGCCGGGATATTGAGGCACCGACAAAAGGTAACCGCAAGATGCATGAAATCGCGGCAGACCCCCTTGCCATCGCGATAAACTTCCAGCGCACTTTTTGCGGATCGGCGAAGTGATAGCCAAAGGTGATGTGGTTGTGCACCCAATCGCAGATCGTTTGCACCCGCGACCAGCCTGGCCGTGTCGGACCAAAAAGTCTCCACGCTTCATCGCCTAGTTTATCGACTTCACAGTAACGGCTCGGAAGCAAGAAACGGAGCGCTTCGTCTGGTAAATCTTCGACATTATGCTGCACCGCCTCGGGCGATTCCGCATCGGACTCACCACTGTCCTGGATGGCGGTGTCGAGTGTGAATCGCACCGTGCCCGCTGGCGCGAGCAGGCGGCCACAAATATTTCCAAAACTATCCTGGTAGGTGTGGACTGGCACATCTGGCTCGACCGTGATCTCTTCCGCCGCCTGCAAGTCCTTTCGTCTCGAAGGATGGACATAAAGCATCGCGATCAACGGCGTCGGATTCGCGAGCTCGAAGGAGATATCGTAGCCGATTCGGATCAGCATCGTCTCTTACAGCGAACCAAATCGCGCTCGGACGACGACTTGTTCGTTAGCGGCATCGATTGCGAGATCGCGCAATTTCATTTCACCGAGCGGCAGAGCGGATAATGGAAAGCGTACGTCGTTCAATCTTTGAAAAGGAAGGGGTGATGGCGGCGCAGGCAGAGTGCCGCAATCGGTCCCTCGCCGTGGCATTTAAGATTGGAGACGGTAGCGACGAGATCCTCACTGACCGCAAATGTGCCGGCCAGACTAAGCACGGGATGGAAAATGAGCTTGTGCGCTGAGACGGTGAGCTTTCCGTCGAGGGCGCGCGGACCGCGCGGTGTCAACTCGAGTTGAGCATTATCGACAACAACGCCTTGTTTTTCCGCAAGCTTGCTCGCGCCTTTCATGATCATCCTTTCGGCCGCTGCGCGAGAAATCTCGAATCGAATGTTCCCGTCCTGTGCGCGATGCATGATGAGCAACAGTTTCCCTTCAGGCTGAACCTTCTGATATAGTTCGACATTAGAAGCTTCGAACTGAAAACTGAAGTCGCCCCCAGAATACTAATCGGCTCGCCTGAAACATAAATGTGACGCACCACCATTGCTGGAATCGCTTCCGAAGGGTCAAGCGGTGGTGGACGATGATGATGATCGATCGTGGCTCCGGATAAATCGACCGCGATTGAATCCAGCGCCGATGTGTCGCCGCCGCGCACGACGACCATTTTGTCCGGGCGTGAGACAAAGGTGCGCAATCCTTCTTCGATCGCCTGAGCCAAGGCCTCCGGCGTTTCCGGGATTTCGATTTCGAGGCAAAAGGAACATCTTTCAATTTGCGGTCGTCAGCGCTGGAGCGCCCGTGGAAACGATTTGCTTCCAGCGGTTTTTCCGCTACCTTCCGCGTTCCTTTATGGCGAAAACCTCCTGGGTCAACCGCAACGAACGCAAGCGCGCGACGGTCAAGAAATATGCCGCGCTGCGGGCGGAGCTGAAAGCAAAGAAGGACTATGCCGGCCTCGCGCAACTGCCTCGCGATGCAAGTCCGATGCGGGTGGTTAATCGTTGCCAGGTTACCGGCCGGCGGCGCGCGTTTATCCGGCGGTTCAAGATTTCACGGCTGACTTTTCGCGAGCTGGCGTCGAGCGGATTGATTCCCGGCGTCACCAAGTCTAGCTGGTAACGGTTGGAGTTGGGGTCCGGATGCCGGGCTGCATCCGCGCGATGAGCTTTACTTTTTCATCTTTCGCACTTTGGCTGGCGGTGAGTGCCGTTGACCGGTGGGATTCGCCTGCTGTCATCATCAGCAAACTGCTCGTCATTGCCGCTCTCGTCGCCCTCAACGGTTTTTCGTCGCTGCCGAATTCGCTTTGGTCAAAGTGCGACACAGTCAATTGCACGCGCTTACCATGGAAGGGAATAAGCGCGCCACTATCAGCCAGCACGTAGTTGAAAATTTAAACGCGTATCTTTCTGCCTGTCAGTTGGGCATCACGCTCGCCAGTCTCGGTCTTGGCTGGCTCGGTGAACCTTTTCTCGCTCGGATGCTACAGCCGTTCTTTGCGCTCGTCGGTATCAGCTCAGAAACTGTCGTGACATCGATTTCATTTGCGATCGCCTTTTCCGTAATCACTGCTCTTCACATTGTCCTCGGAGAGCAAGCCCCGAAAATATTGGCGATTCAAAGGTCATTCGGGCAGCGACCCTTCTCGTCGAGTCCGCCACTCCGAATCTTCTATGCAATCTTTAAGCCGTTCATTTGGTTCCTGAATGCCTCCTCGAACTGGATTCTAACGCGGATTTTCCGAGTTCAGCCAGCGGGAGAGGCCGAGCTGGCGCATTCGGAGGAAGAGTTGCGGTTGATTCTAAGCGAGAGCGCAAAGGCCAAAGAGGTCAGCCCTTGGGCAAGGAGCTGCTGATAAATGCGCTCGATTTACGCGAGCGTGTCGTGCGCGATATCATGACGCCGCGCGGTCAGGTTGTGTTCCTCAACATCGAAGAGAGCTTTGAGGACAACGTAAAGAAAGCGCTGGCTTCGCGTCACACGCGCTTTCCTCTGTGTCGCGGCCATCTCGACAACACCATTGGCTTGATTCACATCAAGGAATTAGTGCCGCTGATGCGCGATCCGAATCCCGATCTTTGCGCATCAAACGCGATCTAATTCCGGTGCCGGAAATGATGTCCCTGGAAAAATTGCTCTCGCTCTTCCTCAGCAAACACGCGCACCTTGCCATCGTGGTCGATGAATTTGGCGGCACCGTCGGAATGGTGACACTGGAGAATGTTCTGGAAGAGCTGGTAGGCGACATCCAGGACGAATTCGACACCGAGAAAGAAGAATTTCGCGAAATTAACGAGAATGAGTTCACCGTGGATGGCGCGCTTGCGCTTTACGAGCTGCGCGATCTGGCGCGGGATCGAATTGGAAAGCGCGGACGTGAGCACGATCGGTGGATACGTGACCCACCTGCTCGGCCATTTGCCCAAACAAGGTGAGCAGGTCCAAATTGGAAATTATCTGGTCACGATTTCGCAGAGCGACGGACGCAGTGTTCAGCAGCTGCACTTTCGCAAGCTCGACGAAGCCGCCGCGAAAAGTCAGACGCAAGCGTGACTACAAATGCAACTGACGGTGCCGGCTGATATTGCCTGTCCACATTGCGGGGAAACCTTCGCCTTGAAATCGATACTTCGCAGCGCGAACAAAATTTGATCGAAGACTGCAGCATTTGCTGCCGTCCCATCGATTTGACGATCCGCTGCCGACCAGGCGAAATCATCGAAATCAGTGCCGCAAATTAAGTAGTTACCTTTGCTCCGCGCGATCTCGCGCAGCGTCGCTTGCAATCGATCGACGTTCACCGGCTTTGATTAAGTGCTCGGTGAATCCGACCGCGCGACTTTTCTCCAGATCGTCTTCCATTCCAAATCCGCTGAGGGCAATGCCGGCGATCGATTGTTGCGCACGAATCTGGCGCATTAAATCATGCCCACTTCCATCGGGTAAACCGATGTCGCTCACGAGCAAATCGAATTTCGATTCTTTCGCCAGTTGCAGCGCTTGCTTGACCGTTTCGGCGCATGCCACTTCGTAGCCAAGGTTTCGCAACAGTGCCCCCAAGGTGATAACCGTGTCGGTGTGGTCATCAACCAGAAGAATGCGGAGCGGGGCTTTTTGCTGATCACTTGTGAGGTCGCAGCGGTCGGGCCTTCGCTTAACCTCCAGACTCGTCGGCGCTGGACCGCCTCGGGATGGCAGCAAGCGAAATTGTCACGATGGTTCCGCGATTCCGGCCCGGGCTACTCGCTTCCATATGACCGTGATGGGCCTCGACAATGGCGCGGGAAATGGCGAGTCCGAGTCCCAATCCACCGTGACCCGCCTGGACGCGACGCACGCCTTGCTCGAAGGAATCGAAAATTCGTGGCAATACTTCCGGCTCAATCCCGATTCCGTTGTCGCTGACACCCACAATGAGTTTTCCGTCTTCGTTGGCCGACTCGATATGAATCGCGCCGCCTTCGGGCGTAAACTTGATTGCATTCTTAATCACGTTCCAAAAACCTGCATCAGCCGGGAATCATCGGCCTGAGCAAAATATTGAGGCGCAGCTAAATTTGTGTGGATGCGCAAATTCTTGTGCGCGATGTCGGTTTTAAAATCTCCAGCGCACCCCGCACCGTGGCGTGAATATCAACGGTACTCAATATCGAGATTGATTTTTCCCTTGGCGATAGCGGTGAGATCAAGAATGTCGTCGATCAGACGCGCCTCGAGCTCGATGTTGCGACGAATGATTTCTATTGTGCCCTTTGAACTCCCCGTTGGCATTGACCTTTTGTTCGAGCAATTCCACCCCGCGAGGACAGGTGTAAGGGAGAGCGCAACTCATGGCCGAGCACAGCGAGAAACCTGTCCTTCGCGCGGTTTGCTGCCTCGGCTTCTGCTCGGGCTTCACGTTCGCGCAGCAAATTTCGCTGCTGTTCTTCGGCTCGTTTATGCGCGGTGACATCATGAAAGACGGCCACCGCGCCATGAATCGTGCCCTGCTCGTCACGCAACGCCCGCGCCGTCACATCCGCCCACGAGCCCTCGACATTGCTGCCGTGCCGGATGAAAATTTCCTCGTCATCAACATGTCCCCGGCCACGGCGCGTGAAGTTGGTGATTCCGCCGGCGCAATCCGCCGCACTTTATCGGCCCGAAAGAATCCGCAATCGTTCGAACAGTTTTTGGGAACGTCTTCGTTCTCTTTAACTCCAAGCATCCGGCGCAAGCGCCGGGTTAGAAAGCAATGCGGCGCCGTCCCGATCAACCACCAGCAGCCCGTCACCCATACTGGTGACGATCAGATTCAAAAGCTTGGTTTGTTCAATCAACGCCTCATTGGCCGCGCGCAGAACCGCAGGACCCGGAAAATTTACCGCCTGTGGAATCAGGCGAATGAGAAGAATCGCGGTTGGAACAGAGGCCGAGGGCGGTGATCGCTTTCACGATTCCCGAAACCCAATAATATGGTTTCCAAAGCGTGATGATCTCCATCACATGCGTCATGCCGCAGGCGAGAATAAAAATGCCGAAGCAAACGAACATCCAATTGAAGGGCAGATCACGCCGCTTACGAACAAAATTAATAAGGGTGAATGGAATGACGAAATAGCGCAGTCGCGATCAGAAAATCCGAGATCAGATGCAGCCGCATCAGGCCCGGATCCCACAGGTAACAATGGCCATGCGGCATGAAACCGTTTTGACCAAAGAGACCCGTGAAAAATTCCATCCTAGTCAGACCAACTCCGCTGCGCAACCCGTCCACTCCTTCATCGCCCAACCCTTTCCCTGGCAGAGCCTAATCCATGGCACCGCCGCTGCCACGTTGCAAACGGTTTTATCCCAATGACCCAGGCTTAAGTTGAAAAAGCGAGCAGCCCTGATTAGTTACCGAGAATTATGCAAATGTTGAAGCGCGTTGTTTTTCTCCTCGCCCTTTGCGGTCCTTTTATTTTCACCAGTTGCGAAACGTCGCGGGTAGCCAGCGGCGGCCCGTATCACGTGACGGCTTACAAACCAAATGATCCCTTCGAAGGTAGTAGTGAAAGTCTCGCTTTCGAAACAGAACATTTATGTCATGGAAGGTGATCGTTGCCTGATGGCAGTGGCGTGCAGTGTTGGCATTCCCTCCAAACCGACCCCGCGAGGAAATTTCACCATTTACCGGAAAGAGGAAGATAAGCGCTCTGGTTCCTACGGTTTCCGCGTTCAGGGCGATCGCGTAGTGCCTGCCGAAGCCGGTTCCAATATTCCCGGACGTTATGTTGGTTACCCGATGGGATTCTGGTGCGAGTTCGCACCAGCCTATGGATTTCATCAGGGCTTCGTGCATCCGGTCCCGCGGACGCACGGTTGCATTCGCCTGAAGGGTGAAGCGGCCCCGAAATTTTACGCGCTCGTTCACAACGGCACGCCGGTCCACATCGCAACGACCCAACCGGAAGACGACGTCAATTGGTCCGAAGGTGAAGCGAGTCGATGATTCACGAACACCCGACCCCGATCCGCATATCAGTATTACTTCGGCAGCATTTCAGAAACCCAGTGGTCCCCTTCTGGAATAGCGCCGCCTGCGGATAGCCGCGCAAGAATTTGTGAGCACAAATCTGATTTCGAGCGGCACCAGTGCCCGCGAAAAGTAAACTTGCGCACGCCCGACGTGATGGCGGCGGTGCAGGAACAGGTGGAATCACATTACCGCAGCGATGTGGTCGAAGGGGTTCGGCGCAACGGCGGTATTATTTCCGTCGGTGATGTGACGGTGCGACTGGCCAAGCAATTTGGATTTTGTTACGGCGTCGAGCGCGCCATCGATCTCGCCTATGCCGCCCGCAAAGTGTTTCAGGACCGCCGCCTTTTCATCGTCGGCGAAATCATTCACAACCCGGAAGTGAACGAGCAAATATCTTCACTCGGCATCAAGAACCTGACCGGACGAAACAAGCAGGCCGACATCTCCGAATTGCAGCCCGACGACGTCGTCATCCTGCCCGCGTTCGGAACGGAGCTGTCCATTTTGCAGCAAATAAAGGATCGCGGCTGCCAGATCGTCGATACCACTTGCGGCGACGTCATGAGCGTTTGGAAACGGGTCCGCAAATATGCCAGCGAAAGCGTAACCTCGATCATTCACGGCAAGGCCGAACACGAAGAAACCAAGGCGACCAGCTCCCGCGCGCTGGGTGACGGCAAAAGGCCATTATCTTGTCGTGCTTACCCTCGCCGATACCGATTACGTTTGCGATTACATCCGGCACGGCGGCGACAAACAGGCGTTTCTCGACAAATTCCGCGGGCGCACTCAGCCGGCTTCGATCCCGATGTGCATTTGAAGACGGTCGGCGTGGCCAATCAAACGACGATGTTGCGGGGCGAGACCGAGGAAGTGCAGCGTCGGGTGCGGCAGGCGATTCGTCGATCGTGATGGTCGCGGAAGAAGCGGCGAAGAATTTTCGCTTTTTCGATACCATCTGCGGCGCGACCCAGGAGCGGCAGGATGCGTTGCGCGAATTGCTCAGACGTTTCGATGGATTTGTTGCTGGTGGTGGGTGGCTACAACAGCTCGAATACTTCTCACCTCGCCGAAATGGGCGAAGAAAAATTGCCCACTTATTTTGTTTTAAATGCTTCGCGGCTGGTCTCAGCCACTGAGATCAAGCATTACGACTCGCATGAGAAGCGCGAAGTCGTTTCCCACTTCTGGTTGCCACCTGGTCCCGTCGTCGTCGGCATTACCGCCGGCGCATCGTGTCCCAACAACCTGATCGAAGAAACGCTGATTCGGCTATTTGAGCTGCGCGGCATCTCGAGAGCGCGGTTGGAAACCGCTGCTTAGAAGCGATCGAGCGCCCACACGGATTCGGTGTGGGTGATCCTTGCAGATATTCGTAAAAAGGTTGGTAAGTAGTCTTCGCTGCAAGTAGAATGTTGTCATGTTTTATCGAACAAAAGTATTGGCCGCTTCTTTGTAGCGGTGGCAGGTGTTTTTCGGGGGCCGCCTTTGGCCAGTCCATCGAGGGCACCGTGCGTGGCTCCGACGGCAAAGCTCTCAAGGATGCTGAAGTCCGAGTCGAGGGAAAAGACAAAAAAGGTGGCCACGACAAAGACCGACGCTCGCGGCCATTATTCTTACGCTCGACTATCACCGGGCCTGTACAAAGTCAGCGTCGTCCTGGGCGGCGCAGGCATAATCGAGCGTCAATGTGAAAACAGCGCCGAACAATTCGAAAATTGATTTTGATCTGAAGCCCGCCAGCGCCAAAAAGGTCAAACACTATGTTTGGGTCCGGCGCGTACCGGAAGTCATATGGGCAGCGGTTGGGTCGAAGTGGATGACGGGGGAAACGCCGCGCCTGGAGCGTTAAATTCTCAGACCTCCAGCGCAGAGTTAGCGCGTGAGATGCAGCGCAGGATTACCAATCCGACCGGGGGCACTGAAGGGGACTGCAATCGGTATTCGAGCAGAAATTAATCGCAGATAGTTGGCTGGTGGATGATCGGTTTTCGTCCGCAGTCCTCTTTGCCGCAATCTCCTTGAGGAAGATTGTCACGCTTACTGCCGCAATCAGTCGTGAGCGCAGCAATATTTGTGCATCTGCATCTGCGCTCATCCACGCATTCACGCTTTGAGCTTCGAAATACTTTTGTTATGCGAGCGATCTGGAAAGGCAGCATCAGCTTCGGGTTAGTAAACATCCCCATTGCCCTCTACCCGCCACCCGCAAAGAAGAACTGAAGTTTCGGCTTTTGCGTGCGAAGGATCTGAGCCCGGTCAATTACAAGCGCGTCGCAGAGAAGGACGGCAAGGAAGTACCGTGGGATGACATCGTCAAAGGCTACGAATACGAAAAGGGCAAATACGTTGTCCTGAAGGATGAAGATTTTCAGCGCGTCGATCTCGAGGCAACTCAAACCGTCGACATCCAGGATTTCGTCGATCAGGAAGAAATCGATCCGATGTTCTTCTACAAACCTTATTATTTGGAGCCACAGAAAGGCGGCGACAAAGCTTATGTCTTGTTGCGCGAGACGCTTGCAGAAGACCGGCAAGGTCGGGATCGCCAAGGTTGTGATCAAAACGCGCCAATATCTCGCCGGGGTGAAAGCGGAAAGACAGTGTGCTCGTTCTCGAGCTGATGCATTTCGCTGAGGAATTGGCGGACGCAGACAAGCTCCATGTCCCGAAGAAGCTCGAAGCCGGGAAAACGCGAGCTCGATATGGCAAAAGCGCTCGTCGACAGCATGTCGTCGAAATGGGATCCGAAAAATATCGCGATGATTACCGCGAAGCCTTGATGGAGGTGATCGAGGAGAAAGTTGAAGCGGGTGGGAAAGAAATCGAAGAAAAACCGAAACCGAAGCCACGACCATCTACGAAAGTGATCGATCTCGTGTCGGTCCTGCAGGAGAGCCTGAACAAGACAAAAAAATCGCATCACGCGCGCAAGAGTTCAGCCGCAACGCGTCACACGAAAGGCCGCGTGATCCTTTCGGTAGCGGCAGCCGTGTCGGCCGCACACGCGACATCACGGACTTTGGCGCTACGCGATTTCGTTTTCTGGCTGCTGTAGCTGAGATCGTTGATCCCAGTCGTTCCTCGCATTTCAGTATTTCAGCTTTTCGGTGTTTATTTCCAGATGATCTCGACGCCGTCCATTCTATCCTTGCTGCCTCCTCGCTTGGCCACAACGCTTTCTGCCTCTGAACCACAAACTGGGATCGAAGGCGTGATTACCGTCGGTCCCGTGCACGGCGGACCAACGAGAATCGGAGTTCCCGATTCGAGAGCATTAGCAAACGTCGACGTTCCTCGCGCAAAACGAAAAAGGAACAGCGACATCCGTTTACCACCGATGATCAGGGCCGTTTTCGTGTTTCACTGGAACCGGGTCACTACACCGTTTCGTTAAAGGACAAAAAAGGCGGAATCGGTCACTACGGGCCCTTCGAAGTCGATGTAGTTGCCGGCCAGATGACCAAGGTGGAGTGGCGCTGCGACACCGGTATGCGATAGGGCGCGCCTAACTGATCACCATCTTTGGTAGGGCGACGCTCTGCGAGCCTCAATTCACGATGGCTCGACAGAGTCTGCCCTACCAATTGCCCTCGCATTAACCTCTCTGTTCAATCCGGAGCTTTACCAACTTCCGGACCAGAGCAGACGGCAACGGTTTGATCGGCTGAAAAGCGGATCGTGCCCTTGCTGGTATCGTAACTTTTCAGCTCGTCCTTAAGGGCTTTAACTGTAGAACCCGGATAGAAGGCGCAGTGATTTGTCGCGGCACCGTAAGCGACCAGGAATTTTCCATTCAGACGAAATGCTGGCAATTGATAGCTGATGCATTCTTCGGCTTTGGGCGCCGCCATCTTAATTGCCTTCGCGAAGTTTTGTAACGCGCGCCGCTTGTCTTCGGTCACCGCAGCAAGATAATCGTCGTGACTCTTGGGCTTGCTCGATTTCGCAGATGTCGTCATGCGTTTCATCCCGATTGTCTTTCGTTTCATGTGATTAGTTTACTTCGATTACAGCGAGGACAAAGGTCGGGCGCGTTGGATGACGTCGAGGACGCGCTGCGTCTTTAATCCGTCGGCGAAATCGGGCTCGATCGTTTTTGCGAGCGATAACGGCTTTCACAAAGTCGGCGACCGTGTGCACGAAGGAATGCTCGTAGCCAATGAGATGGCCGGGCGGCCACCAATTTCCGACATACGGATGGTTCGATTCCGTAACGATGATGTCGCGAAATCCGCGCATCTGCTCGGGATCACTCGCATCGTAGAAACGCAGCCGGTTCATTTCCTCGAGATCGAAGGCGAGTGAACCGCGGCTGCCGTTGATTTCAAAAGCAAGCTGATTTTTGCGGCCACGAGCGAAACGGGTCGCTTCCAAGTTTAGCATCGCCCCGTTCCGAAACTTGCCGATCACGCTGACAGCATCATCAACGTCGACGCGAGCAAACTGTCTATTTTTCGTTAACCGCCTTTTGACAAATGTTTCACTCACCGCTGAGATGCCTGCAATTTCGCCGACAAGAAATCGCGCCAGATCGATGCTGTGAGCGCCAATGTCGCCGAGCGCACCGGAGCCGGCGATCTTTGATTGCAAGCGCCAGACCAGCGGAAAATTTTCATCGGCAATCCAATCCTGGGCGTAACGAGCACGAAAATGATAAATGCGATCGCCGATTTCGCCGCCATCGATCATTTGCCTGGCCAATGCGATGGCCGGCACGCGCCGATAATTGTGGCAAACCATGTTCGCGACCCGCGCGCGTTTCACCGCGTCAACCATCCGGCGCGCTTCGGCCACGTTTCGGGCCAGCGGTTTTTCGCAAAGTATCGCTTTGCCCGCACGCGCGGCCGCAATCGCCATCTCCGCGTGTGAATCGTTAGGCGTGCAAATGTCGACGATGTCGATCGCTGGGTCGGCCATGATCGCTTTCCAATCAGTCACCGCCCTTTCCCAGCCCAGCGTGTTCGCCGCGCGAACGGTCCCAGCGCGATCGCGTCCGCAAATTGCTGCCATTCCGAATATCAGCGGGTAAATCGAAAAGCGCGGAGCCTGTCGCCAGGCGTTGGAATGGGGCGCGACCCATGAATTTAGTTCCAATGAGCGCGACCGAAAGAGTGCGGCGTTTCGGCATCTTAGCGGAACATAGGCATCTATGCCTGTGCGCCCAGCGGGTTTTTAACCCGCTGATCTTAAACAGGCTAAAGGCCTGTTTGGGGCACGAGACTTGGAAGTCCGAGTTCCTCTCAGTTCTAACGAAAAATGTGCAAGCAACCGACTTCGAGCACGAGCGCTTCCTGCGCGTTCGTGTTCAATTGGTCGCGCATTTCTTCCAAACGCCGGATTCGTTTCAAGACTGCCGCGGTGTTCAATTGCCCGGCGAGTTTCTCTGTCGCCTCGGCACAACCTTTCGAGCAGGCGCTCCGCCTTCGCGACCTTCGCGCGCAGCACATCCGCCCACCAGAGAAAAAGCGTCTCAATCAAACGGCTGCGCCGTTCGCGATACACACTTTCGGTTAGCGCCTTGTAATAATCTTCGCGCTCACTCAACCATCCCCCGTCAGTGGTATGACGGTAGCGCGTTTCCTCTCGCTTCAAGGCCGCCGCGTGTTCGTCCCTGATCTGCTCGCGAATGGAATTGAGCAGGGCCTGGATTCCTTGCGAAACCCGATACGCCCCTTCGATCCCGCGCGATTTTTCCGCCGCCGTCGCGCATAACAAGCGCAACAACTCCATTTCCTGCGGCGAAGGCGCGATCTCGGACGCAGTTCGCAGGGGCAAGCTCAAGCAGCGCGAGACGATTGTCTCCGGCAACGCTTCGGGAAGAGCAGTGAGCAAAAGGAGAAGTGAATTCTGCGGCGGTTCCTCGAGCGTTTTCAAAAATGCGTTCGCCGCCTGCGTTTGCATTCGATCGGCATCGCGAATTATCCCAATCTTCTTGCGATTTCCGGCGGTGCGCAGTTGAAGAGCACGCTCGAGACCGCGAATTTGATCGACCACAATTTTGCGCGAACGCGAGGCGGGTTCGGTCACAAAAACATCGGGTGCCTGCGCCCTCAGAACCTTTTCCGGCGTCGTCTTGTTCAAGGCCGCAGCCAGCCGGGCGGCAACATCCGATTTCCCGCTCCCAGCGGGACCTGAAATGAGGTAGGCATGAGCGAGCCGGTTTTTGTGTGCGCGTTGCAAATATTCCAGCGCGCTGTCGGCGGAGAAAGACATTCAGGATGTTTGAAGTTTGATCTTTGAAGTTTGATGTTTTCCGAGGTCGGGAAAGCGTCGAGGCAAGCGCATTCCAGATTTGGTTCTCGATTGTGTCGGCCGAGATTCGACCATCGATCAGGACGACGCGTTTCGGTTCGTTCTTCAGCCAGCTCTCGATAGGCGCGGATCACGCGCTCGTGAAATTCATCAGACTCTTCCTCCATGCGATCGCGAATTTTTTTCGATTGCCGAGACGCGATTGGGCAGTGGCCCGATCAATGTCGAGCACGAAGGTAAGATCGGGAACGCAATCGCCAACAGCAAAAGCATTCAGTTTTTCGACGAGCCCAAGATCGAGTTGACGCGCCGCACCTTGGTAAACCGTGGTTGAATCAAAAAAGCGATCGCAAATTACCCATTCGCCGCGCTGCAGGGCCGGCTGGATTTTCTCACGCACGAGCTGACTGCGGCTCGCTTCAAAAAGGAGCAGTTCAGTTTCCGGGCGTCATGGCCTGATTCTCTTCAGAATGCTGGAGCAAATGCCGAATAGCTTCGCCAATCGCGGTGCCGCCGGGCTCCCGAAAAACTGCCGCTGCGATCCCCCATTTTTCCAGCCGGGCGGCGAGCCGTTTCACCTGCGTCGATTTTCCGCAGCCCTCGGAACCTTCGAACGTGATCAGCGGCATGGCCACGATTTTGCGGCAAAGGAGAGCCATTGTCGAACACCCCATTTTCGCCTTGTTCGGCTGGCGTCAGAGGGGAAGTTTGACCCCATGACGGAGGCAGTGGCCACGGATTTCCTGCCAATATTAGCGGCGGAAACCCCGCGGCGTTCATTTGTGGTTTCAGTTCACGATGTTGCGCCATGCACACGAGAGGCATCGGCCAGAATTATCGAGGCACTGAAACAGCGCCGGCGTTCGCACTACTTCGCTTTTGGTTGTGCCGAATTATCATCGGCAAGGGAGCGCAACCGAGGACAAGAATTTTGTTTCCTGGTTGCGCGATCTCGAGGCGCGCGGCTATGAAATTGTGATTCACGGTTATTTTCATGAACGCCCACGGCGCGTGGGCGAACGGATCAAGGAGAAATTCATGACCCGGTTTTATACCCAGGACGAAGGCGAATTTTCGATCTCGATTACGGCGAAGCCTTCGCGCGAATTACGAGAGCGCGTGATGAATTTGAAGCTGCGCGCCTATCACCGATTGGATTTGTCGCCCCGGCCTGGCTGCTCAATCACGCGGGCGAACGCGCGGCGCGCGACGCCGGAATGCACATACACTACGCGGATCGACAGCGTGCTTGATCTTCTGACCGGCGAACGCGAAGCAACGCGCTCCCTGGTTTACAGCACGCATTCGAAATGGCGTCGCACCGTCAGCCTGGGGTGGAATGCCGCGCTCTCGCGCAGTCTCGAAATGCGCGAGCTGGCGCGCTTGAGTATTCATCCTCCGGATTTCGAGGCTCCGAAAATCTGGGGCCAAATTCTTCAGTTCATCCAGCGCTTCGCTCGCACCCGTAACGCGACCACCTATCGCGATTGGATTGGTAGGCAGCGAACAAATCGAAAAGCGACATGAGCCGGTGCGATCTTCATATTCACTCCAAGTTTAGCGCGCGTTCGGAAGACTGGCTTTTCCGCCGGTTTGATTTTCCTGATAGCTGCACCGAGCCGCTCGATGTTTACGCGCAATTGCGCGAGCGCGGGATGGATTTTGTCACCATCACGGATCACGACTGCATTGACGGTTGCTCTGGCGATTGCGGATAAACCGCAGACATTTATTAGCGAACAGGTTACCACCTATTTTCCGCAAGATCCGTGCAAGCTTCACGTGCTGGTCTGGGGGATTTCGCCAGCGCAGCACCAAGATATTTCCGTCTTCCGTAGCAACATTTTCGAGCTGCAAAAATACCTGGCAGAAAATCGAATTGCGCACGCCATCGCCCACCCGCTCTACAGCGTCAACGGCAAGCTCACCGCCTCGCATCTGGAACGGCTGATCCTTCTCTTCAAACATTTTGAAGGCATCAATGGCTTGCGCGATTCCCTGCTCAGCGATCTCGCGACCAAATTGCTGCGCGAATTGACGCCGGCAAAAATTGATGAGTTCGCCAATCGCCACGATCTCGCCCGACTCACCCCGAGCCTTGGAAAAATCCTCGTTGGCGGCTCGGATGATCACGGCGGAAAATTTTTCGCCTCCGCTTTTACGGAAACGCCGAAGGCAAAAACGGCGGCGGAATTTCTCGCTCATGTCAGGGCGGGCCGCTGTCAGCCCAAGGGTCGCGCCGGAACTCCCTCGCCCTTTCGCACGGATTCTACAACACGCTTTCGCGTTTTATTCAGGGTCGCTTCCATGAAAAGCTGGGACCGAGCGCGACGCTGCTCGAGCAAATGTTTTCGCGTTTCATGGAAGGGCGAGATCCGACGCAATTCACTCTCGCGTGAGAAAGCCACCTTCGTTGCGCAAGGTGTGCTTTCCGGAAAGATTTTCGAGCTGGCCAAGCCGGCCAATGTCTCGCTTTGGAACGAACTCTCGCGCTATTTCGCCCGGCCTGAAGTGAAGAGAGAAGATCGCGCGCGAAGTCGAAGTGGTCGCCGAACCGGAACGTCGCGCTTTCCTTCTCGCCAATATTGTATCGGAACAATTGGCCTTTCGTTTTTTCAAAGGTTCGTGCAGCAAACGACGGGGAAATCTGATCGAGGGCATGCAAGCGCTCACCGCCATCGCGCCGCTTCTCATTGTCCTCGTCGCCCTACATCTACGCGTTTCACAGTCAGGCGCCCTCGCGCAAATGGTTGCGGGAAATCTTCCAGGAAATGACCGGCACGGTTCCGGAGAATTTGCGCAACACTAAACGCGCCTGGTTTACCGACACCCTTGAGGACGTGAATGGCGTCGCCACTACTATTCGCAAAATGACCGCAGCGGCGAAGAACGCGGGCGCCGATCTCACCGTCGTCACTTCGCGCAGCGAGATTCACATCACCGACATTCCGATCAAAAATTTCAAACCGATCGGCGAATTCGAGCTGCCTGAATATGAGCTGCAAAGACTTAGCTTCCCGCCGATCCTGCGCATGCTCGATTACATTCAGCGCGAGGGATTCACTGAAATCATTATCAGCACGCCCGGACCAATCGGGTTGACCGCATTGGCAGCGGCGAAAATGTTGAACCTGCAAACGAGCGGCATTTATCACACGGATTTTCCGCAATACATCCGCATTCTGACGGACGACAGTTTTCTTGAAAGTGTGGCCTGGAATTACATGCATTGGTTCTACGGCCAGCTCGATAGCGTTTTCGTCAACTCGGAGGAATATCGGCGAAGCTGGATTGCGCGCGGATTTGCGCCGGAAAAATTAAAAATTTTGCCGCGTGGTCTGGATACGACGTTGTTCAGTCCGGAGCATCGCGATCCTGCCTTTGGCAAAAGTTCGGCGAACACAACGGCGCCGTTCACTTGCTTTACGTCGGCCGCATTTCGAAAGAGAAAGACCTTGATGTTTTGGCGCAAGCCTACCGCCAACTACGTGACGAAGGACTTCCCATTCAGCTCTATCTCGTCGGCGACGGCCCCTATTTGCAGGCATTGCACGAGGCAATGCCCGAGGCAATCTTCACCGGCTATTTGCGCGGCAAAGAACTCGCCGCCGCCTATGCTTCGGCCGATGTTTTTGTTTTCCCTAGTACCACCGACACTTTTGGCAATGTTGTCATCGAAGCGCAGGCTTCGGGAGTTCCGGTGATTGTGCTCGGACACCGGCGGCCCCAAGGAATTGGTCGAAGCGAACGTCAACGGCGTGGTTACGAAATCGCACGACGTTGAAGATTTGGCCCGGGCCATCCGTGACTTAGTGAATGACAAGCGCAAGCGCCATCAGATGTCGCGGCAGGCGCGCCAGGCCGTGATCGATCGCAGTTGGCCGGGCGCATTTCGCAAATTCTGGGCCGCGACCGAAATCTAACGATTCATGGATAGCTCGATCGTTCGCGCAACGTTGTTGCTGGCCGCTGGTATTTTTGTTGGCGTGGTGATTGGCGTCACGATCTCGCCTGCGCGTCGCACTGCCTCAACTGTCGTGCAAGCTGGTGACGGTGGTTCCGCTGCCACCGCCAACCTTAAGGCGAAATCAGGTTCACGTCTGGAATCGGAGATGGAACATCCCAACATCTTGCTTGGCGAATATTGTGACGGTTCCGTTTCAGGAATTATACGGCGTTCTTTCCGCGCTATCGCCGCAGCAGCTGAATGAATTGGCCGTGCAGTTGCAAAATTTACCCGCTGGCAAAGAGACGAACGCCAAGGTTGCCGCATTTTTAAAGCCTGGGCGCATCTTGATCCGGTCGCGGCATTGCGAGCAGCAGCAGGATTCAAAATTTCCGAGGCCAAGACGACGGCCGTGCAATCGGTAATTACCAGCGCCGATGCCGCTCAGGCAAAGGCTTTGGCCAAACAAATCCAGGAGTGGCCGGCAGATGTCCTTACGCGTGAGCAACGGAACGGCTTCCTCAAGTTCTCTGCTCGTGAAATGGTCCGACCTCGATCCAGTCGGCGCCGCGAAATTCTTCGATACCATGCAAGCAAACGCAATGCATTTTCATCCGGCGGCATCGGTCATCGCGCAAAATTGGGCGGCGATTGATCCATCGGCTGCAATCGAATGGGCGCGCTCCCATAGCGATACTCAAGGATTCCAAGGCGCGATGAACGGCGCGATCAATGGATGGTGGTCGAAGGACCATGGTGCCGCGGAGCATGCGTGGCGGCGCGAGCGACTGATTCAGCGGGGCGTCAAATGGCTTCCACCTTGGCCAGTTACATTTTTGCCAAAGATCCCGAGCGCGCCAAAGAATGGGCTGGTAAACTGCAGGATTTGGACAGCCGCCAGCAGGCGGAACACGTCTTGGTTATTCAGATGGCGGTTAATGATCCACAAGGCGCGAGCGAATACGCAGCTACGCTTCCGGCCGATGTGCGCGAAACGATATTGGGCGGCGCCATCAACTACTGGGCCGCCAGTGATCTCGCGGCCGCCGGCGAATGGATCAAGGGACTCAGCGGCCCGGCACGTGATGAAGCGCTCGGCACTTATACTTATAGTTTGCTGCGAAAAGATCCCAACGCTGCAGCGGCATGGGCCGTGACTATCTCCGATCCGAAAATTCGCGATAAATCTCTCAATGGGATCGCAGCGTTTTGGCTGAACAAGGATCCGGCGCAGCAAGTGCGTGGATTCAAAACAGCGGTTTGTCCGCCGCGGACAAGAGACGGCTTGTTGGCATTAGCGCCAGGCGGCTGACGGTGGATCGAGCAGTCCGCTGCTCGGTGCGCGCGCACGGCGCAACGCACTCATTTACAGCATCGCTCGACGGAGCGGTCGATCCACCGTTGAGAATTCTGATGGATTCATCGTCGGCGAAAATCAGCGGACAAACAGCGACGTAAAGCGGTCCGCGCGGGATTAAGTAGTTCGTGCTTGTGTTGCGAAACGGCGAGATAAGTTTGCAGCGTCCAAAGCAACAATAAGCCCAGTCCAAATACCGTTAGTCGCCGCCGCGTCAGCCGCCAGACCACGCTTAACCTCCAAATCACTCGTCGTTTAGCGATCTCGATGGCAAACAGAGCAATCAAAAAATGACCGCCCCGAGAAAGGGAAAGGCGAGCCAGTTGAAATAAATTGCCCCGATAAAATCGCCATTGAGGAGTAAATGCAAGGCGCGCGTCATCCCGCAAAAATGCAGGGTAATCCCGTGATTGCGCCACATGATGGATGAAACGGCAACCAGCTGCCCGCGACGCACGGGATCAATGCATCGTAGAAGCAGAAGCGTAGCCGAGGCAGACACGATGAATGCGAAACGTGGTCCGAGGCGACAGGGGTATCTCTCCGAGTCTTGTCCTAGCGTCGCATTATTCCTGGACATACGCGCCCGCACAGTTCTCGTTAGCTAACACGTTCATGGCGGCGGCGGCGGACTCCGGCGGTCTCATAGGCGCGAGCGTTCTGGCGGGATTCGGCTCTTCCGGCGGAACTTCAGACGCCGGCGGAGTGGTTTCTTGCGTAGGTGCGACTGGTGCCGGGAGGCGCCGGAACGATCGTTTGCACGGGCGGAGGAGTAGTCGTCTCCGGCACCGGGATCTTGCTCCACACATCCCAGTCCGCTCCAAATTGGCGCAAGAAAAGAAGCGAAAAGGAGCGGAAGAAAACTGGAACAGGCAACACCATGACGGTGCCAATATAAGGCAACGAGGCCAGACAACAGGTCAGGCAGGTGACCAGGCAACCCACCATGATCCATCCGATCCAGAGCGCGAGCATGAATAGAATGAAGAGAATGAAAGGGACCGGGTCGTCGAGAATCAGTCGCAGAATGGCGCGTGCGGCGTCGCCCGGCGAACAGCGCCGCGTATACATGACCGGCGGCATGAAATAAAGTGATCAGATTTACCACAACCGCGAATGCGACCCAGGCGAAGACGGCGATTGGCACGAGAACGAGCAACGCCGGCGTATTCGAGATGTGGTAATTCCGCCACAACATAAGGGAACCGAAAACGAACCCGCCTAATAAGGCCACGATCGCAATTGAGGCGACGATCAGGACAATCAGAAAAGAAAAAAGCGATTGCCCTCCCGGTGATATTCGCGCCATGGCTCTGCAATCGCCGCGCGGTTGCGGACGAGGCAATCGATGAAAATGAAACGGCCACGCGAGGTAACCCAAAGCCAGAGAATGGCGATTGCGAAAATGAAAATGACCAGAACCGCGATGAGGACCACGAGGAACACGCCAGCATGGTCGAGATTGAAGGACTGGAATTGGAACTGTGGCGCTTGGGCGCTTGAGGTGTTCCAACCGCGGAAACTCCAGGGATTAATACTTCCGCCGCCGCTATTCAACCAACCGCTGAGAAAAGCGGCGAAGCCGATGATGAGCCATTTTGTAATATCGAACGGACGAAACAGGATTAATCTCGTTAGCTCGATTGCTTGATTGAAAGGCGATAAGATTTCGATTTTGCGGACGGGCCCGTTCATGAGCGCAATTTCAATCGTTTTCCCCGGTCACAAGCAAAACATTTTGTGTCGTCACTGCCCCCAACTGCGATGTAGCTAGCGCCGTCGCCAGCGGCAGTTCAGCCGTTCTGCCGCCGCGGACGGCGCCATGCTACAGCAAGGAGCTCAACCGGTATGCTGCACTTCCATGCCCACGACGCAAACATCGTCGTCGAACGATTTTCGTTCGGAAAACTGGCGAACGTCGCTGATGACACGGTCGAAAAATTCCTGGGCCGGAAGGCCAGCGTAGCGAGTGACGGTAGTGTGCAGTTGCTCCTCCGTGAAGAGTGTGCCGGAAGCATCTTCCACTTCGAATAACCCGTCGGTAAAGAGCATGACACGATCGCCTTTTTCATCGGACTACTTGACGTGACATAACTGGCAGTTGGGAAAATTCCAATGGCCGGACCGGGGCGTCCGTTGCCCTGAAGTTTGTGCGCAGCTCCATTACCGTGCTGAATTTGAAGGGCGGACGGATGCCCCGCATTAGCGAAACGCAACTGCGCGCGTTCGACATCAGCCACGACATAAAAACAAGTCGCGAACATGGTTGTGTCCGCTTGTTTGAGAATGACGGCAAGAGCACGATTGATTCGCGTGAGTAGCTCGCCCGGATCTGCCGCGGCCTGCACATGCTCTTCCACTAATCCGCGAATCGTGCTCGTGATCAGAGCCGAGCGCACGCCATGTCCCATCACGTCGCAAATAAAAATACCCGCCGCTTTCTCTCCAATGGGAAAAACATTGAAGAAATCGCCGCTAACATCGCCAGTGGGAAGTACAAACTGAGAAACCGTAATGCGCTCTCCTGAACCGGGACATCCGCGGGAACGGTCGGAAATTTTTGCGGTAAAGCGCGATTTGAAGCTCGCGCGCCATTTGCAGCTCTTCTTCCATTTGTTGATTCTTCAGGCGTAATTCGCGCGTGCGCCCCTGCACCTTGGTCTCGAGATGGGCATTAAGCGCGAGTAATTCGGCTTGAGCAAGGTTGCGCGCAGCTTCAGCGCGATCGATTCGCCCGCCGACCACACGGGAAATCTGCGAAATGATCAACGCGATCAAAGCAGCGAAGACAACAGCGCAGAGGGCGGAAGTGACCGCGGGGTTGACATGGATGCGTGCCGGTAATCTCGCGTTGATCCAACCATTGATTAGTGCCGCTGCGGTAATGAGCGGCACAAAAGCACTGCAGCAACAGCGCGCGGGTGGAGTCGCCCAGAAATGCTCGCAACGGCCATCCCATCGCGCCGGCTGCCATCACGATGCCGATTCCCGATAAAAAACCGCAGGCAGTGGAAAGCGCGACCGGGATAGTGTGGCCGCCATAAAGCAATGGCGTTCCGCATGCCAATAGCCAACAAGAACAACCGCGCCGATAACAGCGGCGAGTGCACCGAGAGGACCGGCGAATTTTGCCGGTTGCTTCCCAGTAAGAGCGAGCAGGCCGGTTCCAATAAAAGGAAGTTTATGGCAGTCATCGGTGCCATTCGTCCGGTTGGGACTGCGCCGAATAGTCCGGGATTACGCACGAACCAGGGATCGATGCCAAAGTTTAAATCGCCAAAAATTTCGACCAATTTCGCGCACGCCACCGCAAGCACGACCGATGCAACAACCCGTGGAATCCAGCGTAACGCCGCCTTCAACAGGTGCGCAATCGGTCCAACGCCAATTAAGGTGAAACAAAAAGCCGTGCATCGGCGCCATCGGAATATAGTTGGCGCGAACACTGGCCAAGTAATGGCACCCCTGAAATCCACCCGATAAGCGTGAGTAAGCCCAACGCGATCGCGAGCAATGCGCAGATTAACGGGATAATACGGAAACTGGACTTTCGCTTCGTTCTTCAGGCACACTTTAGTTTGCCGAAACACCAGCATCTGTCCACGTCTGGCCGCCTTCTAGTTCACCGCAAGACACGCTCAACTGGTTTGTGGTGGACGATATAATTACAGGCGCTGCATCGTTAGGAATAGAGCGGTTGCGCGCACAGTTGGAATGGAGAAAGGAAAATTGGTATGATTAAATCCTTGATTGGTTTCGCATGCGCCGGCGTTCTCTTCGTCGCTATCGCAAATGGTCAAGTCTCGACTGTGACCGGAACAGAGAGCACAGGCAAAATTACTGATTATACGCCGGACAGCGCGTTGGTCCTTGATACCGGGTCAGGTGAACCAGTTCGTTCATTACAAGTTCGCCAAGACATGTTACTTATGTAGATAAGGATGGACAGACAATCCAGGCGCCCGCTCTGACAAAAATCTTCGGGTCAAGAGTCCATTACGTTAAACAGGGTGGCGACCTCGATCGTAGATAAGGTGACGTTGGCGGAATAATCATTGAGAGTGGCGACTGTTCCTTCCAGTGAAAGGTGAGGGACACGGCAGCAAGTGTCCCTCCGGCAGCTAAAGGGTGCCAAAGTAGCGATCGCCGGCGTCGCCGAGGCCGGGCACAATGTAACCAAACTCGTTAAGTTCGGGATCAATTGCGGCGGAATAGATCGGAATGTCGGGATGCGCGCCTCGCAATTGCTCAATTCCTACTTCGCAGGCAACCACGCAAATGAATTGAATACTGGTTGCGCCCTGGGCTGTTCAAAAGCGTCGCCCTTCCGTTGCGCTGCGACCGGTGGCCAGCATCGGATCAAGCAGTAGAACATGCGACTGCGCCAGGCTGGCGGGCAAACGACAATAATAATTGACCGGCCGCAACGTGACTTCATCACGATAGAGTCCGATGTGACCAACTCCGGCCTCGGGTATGACGCGCAACATTCCTTCGAGTAAGCCAAGGCCCGCGCGCAAAATTGGCACGAATACCACCGGCCGCGCCAGAGTTACGCCGGTCATCGGGGCAAGTGGAGTTTCGATTTCGCTGGTGAGAGTTGGCCAATCGTTTCGATGCCTCGGTCAGAAGCAAGATTGCAATCTGCTCGAGCGCACGACGAAATTGCGCGGTCCCAGGTTGTTTTATCGCGCAAGCACCGACATCTTGGCCGCAACAAGAGAATGCTCGAGCAAATGAACATTATCGGCTATCCGCGCTTGATTCACCGGAATGATTTAAATCGCGCGGCCCTTGCCGGAGAAGCGAAATCGCGCACAACCGCGGTCCTAATTCACGACGAAAAACAGCAGAATGCAACGGCGTTATCCCATAGGTGCGGAGATTATCAGCAAAAACGAAACGCATTTTCGGGTTTGGGCGCCGAAGGCGAACGTGCTGGACGTCGTATTGGAGCCTTCCTCTGAGAGAAGCGCTGAGCGCACTTTTCATCCCCTGACGCAAGAGCGGGACGGTTATTTTTCGGGGACGGTCACTTGCGGCGTTGGCGCGCGTTACCGATTTCGGCTGAATCGGATCGGAAAATTTTCATCCCTGATCCGGCGTCACGTTTTCAGCCGGAACGGGCCACACGGCAGCTCGTATGTCGTCGATCCATTTGCCTTCAAATGGACGGACGCAAACTGGCGCGGCGTGAAGTTAGCTGGCCAGGTCATTTTACGAATTTCATGTTGGCACATTTACCCCGGAGGGAACATGGCGCGCCGCCGCGGACAAACTCGAGCTGTTGGAAGAGCGATGGCATCACCTCGCTGGAGATGATGCCGATCTCCGATTTTCCCGGGCGCTTCGGCTGGGGCTATGATGGTGTCGATCTGTTTGCGCCAGCGCACCTCTACGGGACGCCGGACGACTTGCGCGCATTCATTGATCGGGCGCACGCTCCTCGGATTAGGCGTGATTCCTCGACGTCGTTTACAATCACTTCGGACCCGACGGAAATTATCTCGGCGTTTACTCTGACGATTACATCAATCGCCAGCGCGAAAACGAATGGGGCGATTCGATTAATTTCGATGGGGAAAATTGCGGACCAGTCCGCGAATTCTTCATCACCAATGGACGCTACTGGATCGAGGAATTTCATTTCGACGGTTTTCGATTCGATGCGACTCAAAGCATTCATGACAAATCGGAGGAATACATCGTGGGAGCGATCGGGCGCGCGGCGCGGAAGCGGCGGAAAGCGTTCCATCCTTTTGTTTGCGGAGAATGAACGCCAGGAGGCAAAATTGATTCGACCCGAGAGCAAGGCGGCGATGATCTTGACGGAGTATGGAATGACGACTGGCATCACGCTGCCGTTGTTGCCCTGACTCGGTCGGAAACGAAGCCTACTACACCGATTACCGTGGGTGTCCGCAGGAATTTATTTCTGCGGCAAAGTATGGTTATCTCTATCAGGGACAGGCGTATTCATGGCAGGAGGCGCCGCGAGGATATCCCAGTCTAGACCTGAAACCTGAGGCGTATCGTTTCTCCTTTCTCGAAAATCATGACCAGGTTTCCAACTCCGCGACCGGCGATCGGCCTGCGCTTTTGCAAACGTCACCCGGACGTTATCGCGCGATGACAGCATGGCTGTTACTCGGTCCGTGGACCCCATTGCTTTTTCAAGGCGAAGAATTTGGTGCCTCCACACCCCTTTGTTTATTTCAGCGAAGTTGGCGACGAGAAATTCGCGGGAGGTGCGGTGAAAAAGGACGCTTCTGAGTTTTTGGCCCACCCCGTCCGCCGCCTTCAGCGGGAGTGACGTGGCTCGCCGTGCCTTACGAAATCGAAACCTTTCTGACGCGCTGCAAGCTTGATTGAGTGAGCGCGAAAGAAATCACGCGTTTTCTAATTTACACCGGGATTTAATCAGCAAACTGCGGCAAACAGAGGACTCAAGGCGGCTATACTGTCAGCAAAGTAAAGGCGGAGGTTCGACGGTGCCGTGCTCCGCTCGGAATCATTTGTCTTACGCTATCTCGATGAAGTGATCGACGATCGATTGCTGATTGTTGAATGGGGAGGCCGCGAAGAATTCGAGGCCGGTGCCTGAGCCTCTTGTTGGCACCGCCTGCAGATTCTTGCACGTGGGAGATCCTCTGGACAAGCGAATCGCAGCGCTATGGTGGACCGGGTGCGGTCAGATATCGATACAGATGAAAAATGGGTGTTGCCTCGCCGAATCGGCGTTAGTTTTCCGGCTGCGCGGCGACGAACGCAACCGGGCGCAAAAACCGAAAAAACGCTAGAAGGCGATCTTACGTCCGATGATTTCTAACGGATCTTAGATTCCCGCGCACAATGGCTTTCACCAACCGCTCCCCTGCCATGGGACAAAAACGAGCCATCTCGCGAGAATTGCTCCTCGAACGCGAGCGGCTCGCGACCAATGGACTCGGCGGGTTCGCTTCCTGGAACTATCTCAGGTGCGATCACCCGGCGTTATCATGGTCTGCTTATCGCCGCGCCTGCCGGCACCATCACGGTCGCATGGTGATGTGGAGTCACGTTTCCGAATTCTTGCGTTTCGGTGATGACGACGTCGTTTCGCTCGGCGCGAAGAACGCGCCGGTGGTCAGCTTAATCTCGGCGGCGCCGATTATTTGCATGAATTCCGCCTCGAAAATGGATCTGCCGGTCTGGACTTATCACGTGCGCGATCTCGTTCTCGAGAAACGCATTCTGATGCTGCATTTGCAGAACACTGTTCACGTCATCTATCGCATTCTCGAAGGCGAAAAGCGCCCTCGGCTCGAGCTGCAACCGGCCTTTTTCTTCCGCCATTACGAGTCGCCGGTGAATCGAAGGGCCGGCCTGCGACTCTATCGTTTAGAGCGCGATTGAAGATCGCTACGAACTCAGCGCGCGACAGCGGTCTGCCACCGTTGCGCATCAAACTGGCAAGCGATCCCGCGCACTTCACGAGTTTCACCCGCAAACATTCACCAAGTCAGTTTACCGTATCGAGCAGAGCCGCGGTTACGCTTCACGAAGGCAATCTCTGGAGCCCGGGATTTTTCATGTCGACCTGCACGAGCCGCAACATCGGCCGCGATCAGATCGGTTCGACGGAAGAATGGGACATCGTTAATGTGCTCGCGCCCGAAGCGCATGGTCGAGCGTCGGAAGAAGAACGGTCGCGCGAAAATGCTTGATGATGCGTGCTGCCGGAAGCGCGCCGTGGATTTCCGGCCGAGCTGGTCTTTTGCTGGCGACCAATTTATCATCACGCCGGCTCGGTCGCGCGGAAGAGGCCGCCGCGCCCACGCTGCCGGCGATGAAGTCGCGAACAGTAATCGCCGGTTATCATTGGTTCGACTGATTGGGGCGCGATACCATGATCTCGCTGGAAGGACTCGCGCTCGTTACCGGGCGCTGCTTGAAGCGGGATATATTTTGCGCACCTTCGCCCATTACGTTCGTGATGGCTCTATCCCAAACATGTTTCCGGATCAACGGTGCAAGATATGGCTGCGAATACTTTGAGGGTACTCCCGAGTCACAACGGCGGGCGACGGGCATCGGAGGTTTGATCGCGTTAAATAGCCTGTTTCGCCGGGCTTGGTCGAGAGCAGTTCGACCGGGCGCCGGCAATGTGGTAAATAAGCTATTTTATCCCGTTAATATACACAACAAGATCCTGGAGGAACTTTACCAGTTCCCCCTCTCCGCGTTTTGACTGGGCGGTCCCCCTGCGACCTGCCAGACGCCTCCACCCCGGGGCACCAGGCCGCCGCGCCGGCCATACCAGTACAAGTTGCTCGGCTCGGGGACCGCGGTGATTCCACCCGGCTGACCGCGAACAGCGTGGCATCGTTAATCGCGTAGACGGTGCCGTCGGGTCCGATCAGCGTCGGCGTGTATGCCTCGCCGATGCCCGCGGTCAGTCGGAGGACCTCCGTGAATGTGTGTTGGTCGCCAGGTCCCAACGGTAGCTTGCCGTCCTCGCTGTTGGCCAGACGGAATCGGTCAAGGTCCACCGCGGCGAAAAGCTGATGCACCACTCCGGACGGCGTTCGGCAGGTTGGGGAAGTCGAGGTCCGGCGTTTGTCCCGCGATGGTCAGAACCTCCTTCATCACGGTCACACCGGTCCGCGGGTCGGTCATGGTGTCGTTGGGGTCGAGTAGGGCGATCTGTTGACGCCGTCACCGCCGAGGCCGGCGTAGTTGTTGTACTTGGTCATGAGCAGATAGACGACGAGCCGTGATACGACGGCACGAGCCGCTGCGTTGACGATCGATGCGGTATCGTCCCAGCTGAACGCCCCGGGTACCGGGTGAGGTAATTGCGTCTGCGTCAGGTCCGCGGAGAAGTGCAGGAGCTGCGCCCTGCTGCTGTTGAACGTTCTCCAGCACGCCGAAGAAGACGTCGCCGTTGGGGCCGACGGTCGGCGAGGCCGTGCCGTCGTAGGGCAGGAGGGCGGGGGCACCGCCCGGGGGTCGCGCAGGACCACCTTGGCCGTGGTGGCGAGCGTGGCGGCGTTGGCTGCTAGCAAATCGCCGCCGTTGTAGCTGCCGGAATGGGACGGCCACGTAGACCGTTCGACCGTCCGCTCAGGGCAGGGGCACAATTCATCACGGCCATGGTGGCGTCGCCGCCGGACGTCGCGCTCACGCTGACATACGAGGCGGTGCCATTAAAGGCGATGCGAGCGATGCCGCTCTGAAGGCCGAGCGGGTTGGAACCCGTGACCTGGAAGCCGAAATAAACATTGCCGCGTCCGACGTCAGCGGCGTGTTGATCTGCACAGTGTTGTTGTAGGCCGGGATTCGCGTCGTAGTTACTGTTGCTGAAGAACGCGATCTGGCCGGTGCTGCCCGCAGGCCGCGTTGGGGTTGGTGCGATAGGTGACCGTCCCGCCTGCGTCGGGGAAGTAAACCCGATTGCCGGCGGTCAGCGTCGGCGAGAAGCTCAAGGTTCAGTTGTGCGGTGGCAGGATATATCCGGACGTCTGTGTCCAGAGCAGGGTACCATCGCTGCCACGGTGGGCTTCGACCTGGAAGCTGCCGGTCCGGCCGGTCTTTACCGGAACAATAACGGTGTTGGCTGCCGTAATCACCGGCGACCCGTAGTGGATAAAGAGGTCGCCCGAGGTGTATTGCGGCATCAAGTCAACCGGAGTTTGCCAACGAATGGTCTGCAAGGGCTGCGAGGCCACACTGGAGATGGCCGTGTGCTGCGGGTTGCCGGCGTAGTCCCCCCAGAGGTAATCCGCACTCGCATGTCCTGGCAGGAAGAAGATGGCGGCCAGCATGGCCGCGACGACGTGGTAAGGCATGGTCCTGCTCCCCTTACTGGTCGGACGAACAACCGCCTGAATTTACCGCGGCGGCCGCCGGAATGCCATCAGGAATCCGGCAGGATTCGGGGACAGGGGCAGGCGGCTCGACCAGTCCGCAGGGCAGCCCTTGCTCGTGTTCCCCTCCCGCAGCATCGCCTCGATCCTCTCCGCGACCGTGTGTCGCGGGCGGCCTCCAACAGACCATCCCTGTATCTGGCTGGCTCGGCCGGCTGTCCGGTCGGGAGCGATGCCGTCCTCGACGTTCGCGGCGAGCATTCCCGACGCGGCGGGTCCGCGCAAGCGTCCAGCCGCGGCCTTGCAAAGCGATAAACGGGTCCTCATAAAAGAACAGAGGCCGAAGGCATTTGTGGTGCCTCCGGCCCGAGGGATAGGATCGGTAGAAGTGGGTGTCCTGTTTGCCCTACGCGGCCGTCGTCCTCTTCCTGGAAGAACAATTTTGGGTTGCTATTATCGATTATGTCCCGGCGGGCCTGTTCCTGCTCGTCGCGCTCTGGCGGACGTATCGACACCGCAAACCGGGGGCGGTCCTGGCATGTGGGCGGTGGGGATCAGCCTGTTCGCGGCCCTGGTGCAGCAACTCCGCGTCGCCCTTCACCCCGTGTACTTCAACCACAACGCGTTGTACCATGTCCTCCGCGCCGCTGCCCTCTTCCTGGGCTTCCCTGGCCAGCCGGAGACTGGTTGAGGGTGAAATGGGCCGGGCAGCGGTGCCGGTGGGAAGCGAACTGGAGAGAGGGCCCGGCCGCGACCAAACCTCTGAAACAGCCGAGGAATCAGGAACGCCCGGATGAATGGCCCCCTCCGGGAGGGGAGGGGTGTCCCATTTCCGGCAGGAGGTCATCATGCTGACGCCGCGAGGTCCTCTTGGAAAACGACCCAACTGCGCCGCCTGCCCTGTTGCCCGGCGCGGCCGGGCCGCTGAGCAGGCGGGAGTCGAAGTCAACGACGTCCAGTCCCAGCTGAACCCCACGCGCGTCCACCGCATCGTTTCGCCGCAGTCTCTGGAAGAGGTCCAGGCCGCCTGCGCGAAGCTCAGAAGGAAGGGCGGGCCGTCAGCGTGGCCGGCGGGCGTCATTCCATGGGAGGCCAGCAGTTCGGCCGCGACACCCTCCTGCTCGACGTGAGGCGGCTCAACCGCGTCGTTCGCCCCTCGATCGAAAGATGGGCCAGGTCGAGGTCGAGGGCGGCATCGAATGGCCGGAGCTGATCGATCACCTCCGCCGGGAACAGAACGGTCAGCCGAAGCCCTGGGCGATCCGCGAAAAGCAGACCGGTGGACCGCGTCACCCTGGCCGGCTCGCTCGCCTCGAACATCCACGGCCGGGGACTGCGCGTCCCGCCGATCATCGGCGACGTGGAGTCGTTCGTCTCGCCGGTGGACGCCGGCGGCAAGGTCCGGACCTGCAGCCGGCGGAGAACCCTGGAATTGTTTTCCTGGCCATCGGCGGCTACGGCCTGTTCTGCGTCATCGTCCAGGTAAGGCGGCCCCGGCCCCCTTACCAAGGTGCGCCGCGTGGTGGAGGTGATCGTTAAGATCTCCTCCCTGGGTGGACAAACGCCTGAACAGGGATTCGTTTACGGCGATTGCCGCAGTATTCCACTGACTCCGGAAACCGACGCCCGTTCCCACGCCGGCGTGTTCTCCTGTTACAAGCCCGTGGCCCTCGACACCGCGGTCCCCAGGGACCAGCGCTCTCGCCCGCGGACTGACCCGGCTCTACTACAGCGCGTACCGACAAGAAAAAGGCTTTCGAGACCTACCCCAGTATTACCTGGGCACCTCGGGGCAGGTCTACTGGTCCGACACCCACCAGCTGGCCGGCAATCCTGACGGCTACCGCGAGGCCGTGGACAGGGAGCGCGGCACCGAAATGATCACCGAGGTCTACGTCTCCCGACGAGTTCCTCCTTCATGGCCCAGGAGCGGCAAGGACTTCCTGGCACAAGGTCGATATGACCTACGGACCATTCGCTTCATCGAGAAGGACCGAGAGCTAATTCGCCTGGGCGAAGGAGCCCTCAGTGTGCATCGTCTGCAACCTGCACGTGCTCCACACGAACGAGGGGAAATGTTCCAGAAGGCGGCGGACGACTTCCGCCGGATCATCGACCGGGCCATCCAGCACGGGGGCGCTATTACCTGACCTACCATCGCTGGGCCACCCGCAAGCAGGTGGAAAGCTGTTACCCCAGTTCGCCGAGTTCCTTCGCCTCGCTAAAAGAAGTACGACCCTGGACGAGCGCTTCCAGAGCGACTGGTATCGCCACTATAAGGCCCTGTTCGCCACATGACCGCGGGAAACCTGGACGGAAAGGCCGCCTCGTGAAGGACACGATTCCCAGCCGCGACCGCGATCGTCGTGGCCAGGAACGTTGCCCTGTCGCCGCCACGCCCCGCTGTCGTTCCTCGTACCTGAGGCCGCATCGCCTGACGGGAATCTGCTCCTCCAGGCGTCTTCTCGCGGAGGGGGAGGCCTTGCGCGCTGAACGAGGTCGCCCTGGTTTCGATGGCTCTTCCACCTTACGAACGTTGACCATCCCGGGCTGGCCTTGGTACTGCGGCCTGCGCAAACGCCACTGGCCGCCTGGTGCGTGCCGGCTCCGGCGGAAGGCTTCGACCAGGTGGTCGTCCTCGGCGGCGGCCTGGACACGTTGGCCTTGGTGGTTGCACAGGAGTTCCCCTCACCGTCCGCTTTCTGGAACTGGACCACCCGGCCACCAGCGGCTGAAGCGGAGGTGATCGAGCTGACACCGCCCGGCCGTAGAGGCCAACTTGATGCTGGTCCCCGCGGATTTCGCCCGGCAGAGTTTGCAGGAAGTCCTCGCCTTGCCTTCCGGCTATCTCCCAACTCGAAAACGGCGTTCGTGTGCGAAGGGGTCCTCATGTACCTGGCCCTGAGGAGGTCGATCGCCTCTTCGACGCGATCCTGCGGCAGGAGGCGCCTCGAGGTGAGGTTCCCGTTCACGAGCATGGAACTGACGGGCGTGGAAGACCGGCGTTCCGCAATTCCACCTGGGTCGTGCGGCTGTGGCTCAACTGGAGACACGAGCCGTTCCGGTGGGGCCTGTCCCGGAACCGAGGTGGCGGCTTTTGTCGCGGCCCGCGGTTTTTCCTCCGAGAAATGGTGACGACCGAGGCGTTTCGGCAAAGGGATCTGCAAGAGGAGCATCAGCGTTCCGAAGTGCTGGCCGAAGGCGAGATCCTGTGGGTGCGACCGAATGTGATACGGCTTCGTCCATTGCTGTGTACTCATCTTGGGACGGCAATGAACCGTTAGAGCGATCACAGGCGACACCCTGGAACAGCCTTCCGTACAGCGGCAGCCCGCTTCGACTCTCACTGATCGCTGCCGTACATCCGATCCCTCGGTGCCGCCTGCCCGCCTCGCAGTGCAACCACACAGGTGGATCAGTTCTCGCCGCGATAGTGGCTCACTCCCGGCCGTCATCGACATGCAATAAGTTTACGCCGACGGGCAGGGCATCTTCTCCAGAAGCGAAAGACCGCCCAGATCCTCTGCGAGGCGATTGCGGGACACCGTTTCGAGGTCCTTTCGCATATCTCCTTCATAGAGCGGGACTTTGGGGTCTGGGTCGGCTAGGATTGGCAGAGCGCACGGCCCGTAGCCTAGCAGAGGTTTCTTCCATGCCGCGTCTGCCGATCTGGCTTCACCGTGTCCTGGGACAATTCTTCAGATCGCTGGATTCTTCGGCGGGCGATCATAGGAATGTTGATCGCTTGGCTCGTGCTGATGGCAATGGCGTATGCCGTTCCACTCGTCGGAGGGGCAGCCGCAGCCGGGGGCCCAGGCTCCGCCCTCACGTCCTGCTGTGGCTTCAGCCTCGGGGTCCCGCTGTTCTTCGGCGGGGCGTTTCTCGGCCGCATGCTGGCGTACGGGCTGTTCGTAAGCTGCGTCCCGGCCTGATGTCCTCTACCGGGGGCCGGATCTTACTTCCGGTCCGAAAATGCCAACCAGGGTCCGCTACCGCTGCCGCTCGTGCAAGCATGTGTATGTCGGTGCATCTTTGGCAGGAGTGAGCCCGGCAAAACCTTTGGCCATCGCCCGGTGTTGACATGAATCATCGCCGCGGGAAACCGTTATGTTCGGTGTGTGGTTCGGCCTTTTCTTGCCACCGATCACGATCGCGCCATCGTCTCGTTCGCGACGAGTCCCTATCTGGGGGTCGTGACGGTCGCGGTTTTTGGGACGTGGATCTACGAGACGGCACGAACGACCTGCAGCCGCTGTTGGGCGTATGGAACGTCCGGCTGTATTGCCGAGTCTCGTCGCTCCGTGGTTCTCGGCCAGGAAGTCGCTGACTCCATATCCCATCGTCGCATCTTCGGTCACTTGGTGGTTGATGCTGTGGGGGCCGTCTACCTCAACGGAATGTATTGCGTACCTGCCTGCTCCCCTGTTTGCTTTGACGGCCGGGGCCTGGTGGATCGCAATCGGTCCTAGAGCGCTATCACGGGTTGCCGCACAGGCTGAAACGGCCAGATATCCCTGCCCGATCGGTACCCTACAGACTGCCATTGATTGTCGTAGAGAAGCGGCCGGGAGAAGCTGATACCTAGTTCTTATTACATTAGGGGTTTCAATATGGAGATCACGTTCTTCCCGAAGGAGATCTGGAGCTTTGATCGGGAGCATCCTGCTTGCCGCGACGGTGGACGGCAAGTCAATTGTCTGTGTCGTGCCGCAGGAGTTCCTGACCACTCCTTACACGAGAAAGCTTGATGAAGGGGGCGCGGGAATTGTTTCTCGGCCGAAGGGGCGAGATTGAATCGCTGCTGTCCGGAGCAGATTCGGAAAGGGGCATATGATGCGTCATGAGATCATCCTTCACAGATGGGGTTCGGGGTCTGATGATTTCGGCAGTGCTGATTATGGCGATTGTGGTTTGTTTGAGCCCGGTAGGGGACAGACAAATCTTGCTTCCCTCGAAAACTGTGGTTAGATTATCGCCAGGCTTGCCCAGACTTACAACTAGAGGTGGTGCAAATGGCTCGCAAAAGACCAGTGACAATGGGGAAGGGAAGCCAGAAAGCAAATGGAGGGAGGATTCTCCTGGGAGACTCCGGGGATGATCGCGCGCAGATCGTGGAGAAGCTGAAGTCTGAGTTCGACATCGGACATGAACCAAGCCACAGCCCAGTCGTACCGGTACACGGTCCTCAAGAAGATGAACGGAGGGAAGGGGGGGGCGTAGGAAGAAGCGAGCCCGGAAGCCGGAGCTACTGGCGGCCCTGTGCCGTCGCCGAGCCGATTACCGACTACGAAGGGGGATTGATGATCTTCGCTACGTGCGGGCGCGGACGCTGGGCTGGCGGGCGTGAAGGAAATCGCGGACCAGATTACCGAGCGCCGGCGTGATGGGCGGCTTGCCCGCCCCTGCCGAGGGTGCCGCATTAACGGTCGATCATCCCACGCCGCGCTCGCAGACCAGGATGTAGGTGACGACCGATGTTCTGCCTGGCCTGAGCCGCCCGGTGGCGGCGTAGCGGATGCCAGTGCCTCCAGCTCGGCCTGTTCCGCCGGGCTCGCCAGAGCGTGCGTAATTCCTTCTCCCTGTCAGGGAGAGTTTTCTTCGTTGCCATGTATTCCTCTTATGACATCTTCTTGTGGGTCGACGGCGCGCGCGTCTCGACGCCCGCGCCAGCCTCCGCCTCGCCCTCGTTGATGATGCGTTCCTTGATGAGCTTGTGCTTTCCGGGCTGGGACAGTTGCAGAGCGTCCCATTCGGCCTGTTCGCAGACGACGTTCGTTCCGGCCAACTTCGCTGGCCCCCTCGTTCATAAAACCACCCACAGGAGATGCTTCATTGTCATGGGACCTCTGGGCCTTGTTCGGGCGTAACTGGGTTGTTTCGACGCATTTTAGCATAAAACTGGCCGTCCATGTGTTGGGAATCCTTCATTGATTGGAGGGACCTGGCATCGTCGTAGGGGTCGCACGCGACCGGAGAGACAACCACACGCGCCTGGTAGACTTTGCCTGAATGCCCGCGTTCGACCCCCATCCCTTCCCCACCGTGTCTTCTTCTGGAAAGCGGGAGGATCGGGCAGGTGCCCTATCCCCCCGCTACCGATCATTTCATTCGCGTGGGGCTTGGAAGTCGGGTTCGATCGGGCTCGCGTTGGGGTCGGGCAGCTCCGCCACCCGCAGGGCAGCCCGTGCGTTAGTCTGGGGCCTAGCCTCCGCCCGATTCCCAGGGTTTGAAGGCAGACAGCTGCCGCCATTGGGCCTCGACTGCGACTTGGTGCCTTCCCGTCGCCAGGCAAGGCCGAAGCAGCAGCCAGAGGACTTTTACCGGGCATGGCGATCCCCCTCGGCGATGGCATTGGCTCTTTCGGCGGCTGCATGGAACGAGTTGCGGGATGCCCCAGCTCGGACACGGCATTCGTCGTGAAGCTGAGGCCACCGGCGATCTGCTCCGCAAGCGCGCTTTCTGGATACGTCAGACATGTCCCCCGCCATGTCCCCCGTACAGAGGGATTTCGCCACGAGCACAAGGGACCTCGCGGGCACGAGGGCGTGCCCAAATGGCAGCATTCCAGGCGACACTGGTCCGGAGATGCGGCGTGTCTGATCGAGGCGGTCCGGGATGGGCAGAAGCGTGGCGTGCGCGCGCCAAACAGACATGCCTCTTCAACTTCCAAGATCAGTCTTGCCCGCAGTGCAAAGAGCGCCGACCCATGCCGAGGCGGGGGAATCCGGCCCCTTATCAGGTCACTTGCGGCGGGCGTCACCACTTGACGTGCTCATAGCATCTGGGCAAGCGTTCGTGGCTGGTAGATTTCCCGGAATGCCCGCCTTCCGTCCCAACTCCTTCCTCACCATGCGTCTCTCTGGGAAGGGGGAGATCGGGCCGTCGCCACAGTCCATCTTATTCTGCGTAGGCCCTGCGCCGGGCCTGTTCGGGCTCGCGTTGGGGTCGGGTAGTCGACCAGTCCGCAGGGGCAGCCCGTGCTCTTGAGCCGCTGCCGTAGCATGTCCTGACCCGCTAAATTGGTACAAGTCCCGATCCCCACCTCGCGGACTACTCGGGCCGCCTGGGCTCGCCTCGGGTCGGCTTGATCCCCCGCTCGTACCGCTTCTGGTCAGCCAAGAGAATCGTCCTGAAATTCATGACGCACTGGTAGGGGGTCGCCTCGCGGTCGTGGAACTGTTCGAGGAGCCGGTCGATGACCAACGGCTTCTCCTCATCCGGCACCGCCCAGCCTTGCGGATGGCCCGGCGGTCGAGAGATGGAATCCGCTGCTCGCTTTAATGAGGGTCCACGACCTGGTTCCGCACGGCCCCATCGGGGACTGTGGGGATGAGCCCTGGAGCTGGGCTTCTCGCGAAGCTTGGCGTAACGCGCCTTGAGCTTCTGACGCCTGTTGCGACGCCTGTGGTACCGCGTTTCCCCATACGTTCCGAGTTGCTCCCGTCACTCCGGGTTAACGGCTTGGAAACCAGAACCGACACCTTCTGTCCCTGTCCACTGCGGCCTCGGAGGAGCCTAGCGAAAGGCTATCCCAAAACACGATCCCCTTACCCCAGACGCGGCTCCCTCAAACGTCACCGGACGCGAGCCGCCCGTCGCGCGACGGATGAACCACCGCTAGCCGCGGCTTTCGCCGCCGCTGGCCTCATTATAACCACTTTACTGGGAAAATAGGGCGGCTTCCCTTATCTTCGCTCTTGGTCGCGGGTTAGCCCCCTCACGCAAATTCCAGCGCGTTACAGAATCCAAGTTGATCGACCTGAGCGGCCAAAGGGGAAGGCACGGCGTACCGTAAGCTTCGCTGTGCCGGCAACGGCTCTGGTTTCGCCTTGGCATCGTTGTTACCCCTAGCCCGGATTATTCAGTGCCTTTCTCTGCAGCGGCTCCAAAGCAACACAAGTCATTGAATTATAACGCTCTGTGCCGGATGTGGCCTGTATACTGGGCAGCGGAAGCAGACTGCTCCAAGGGGAACCTGCTGACGGGCGCTATCGATACGGCTTGCTGCCACTCGCTGGGCCTCGTGTCCGAGTGGTCGGGCCTGACTCCGACGCTCCCCTACCTCGGCCGGCTTGCCGTTGATCGTCTCAGCGTCTTGATGGAACGGGAGGATCTTGCTGTCACGCTCGGCCTCGAAGTCGCTCTGATCTTTGTCAGCAGTAGATCACTGAGCGGCGACAGGTCTGTCCCGTTGTCCGACGACCTGTTCGGCTGCGCTGCCATCCCCTTCCGCGGCGTCCGATCCTCGGCGGCGTATGGTCAAGGTCGAGACTCACTGGCCCTCGATCACGCCGCCGTCCTATTCGATCTTGCACTGCGGTAGCCCGGCGGCCAATTCCTTCACTCCGGTATCCGAAACGCCGGTCGCTTTCAGATTCAATCGGCGGAGGCCACGGTGGACCGCCAGCTTCCGAATCCCCGCATCAGCGAACGATTGCCGTTGAGCGACAATTCGACGAGGCCCGAAGCCTTGACAAACCTCCGCTGTGCGGTCAGTGACGCTGGCTTCGGTGAGGCCCAATGCGTCGTTGCCGATGCCGCGAGGAGCGTCGCCAGTCCGTTGTCGCTCGGCCCACTCGCGCAATGAAAAGTCCATCGAGAGCTTTCGCCTGACGATCATTTTGATCGCCGTTTCGGGTCGATTCCACCGGAATCCGGCAGGTAGATGGACCGAAGCTGGAATGACCCAGCGGAAGGCTCACCTGCCCGGACCTTCGACGAGACACTGTTGAGACGACGTCGACCGCACAGAGCCTCTTTTCGTCAGCACCCACTCCGCCGTCTTGTCGGCGTCGGCGGTCGTGGGCGGAGTGCGGGAGCAGATCGAACACGACCCGGAAGCCGATCCCCTCGTCACGCCAGTTCTCCGGGTAAGCGCCACCTAACGGAACAGCGGCATGCCTGCCGCCAACTGCTGAAACTTCCGCCCCGGAGTACACGGTAGCGGTCCGGAGGAGGATCGGTCGGCCCGGTCGGGTCGGTGAGCGGTTCCGTTCCGTAGCCCGGCTTCTGAACTGTCTGCACACCATTCCACGCATTGCCTTCCATGTCGCAGCGTGACCAGAACGAATTCGGTTTGCGACTGCCGACTCGGGCGGGCTCGCTTGTGGTAAACTGCGTACTCGTGTTGTTTGAACGGGTTGTCACCGAAACTGTACCGATTGTCGCTCCCCGCGCGGCAGGCGTACTCCCACTGGCCTCGGTCGGTAAGCGGCAGTTCCGCCTCGGTCTTCTTTGCCGAGCCAGCGGCAGAACGCCTGGGCGTCGTTCCAACTGACTTGTCGGCAGCGCGTCGAGTTTCCACTCGCCCGGGTTCTTCCAGATCCACTTCGGGTCTTGCTTCCGCTCGCCCTCTTCCCGTCGAATATCTGCCCCTTTTGCCGTCGCGTCTGGGCGTCGGTCTCGTAAGGCTCCTCCAAAACAAATTGGCGGAACTGTCCGACAGAGACTTCGTGCGTGATGCAAACTGGACCGGGTTTGTCAGCTGCACGAGCTGCTTCGTTTCCGACGGAAGTGCGTCGATCCAGACCTGTTGTAAGCCTTCTGCTTCTTATCTCCTTTGGCTAGTTCATCGGCCTCGGATTGATTCGTGCCGATCCAGAAGGTTCCGGGTGGTATAAGGATCAACTTCATGTCGAGCGGCCCATCGGTCCTGACCTCGACGCCGAGGTGCTTGGCCCAGGCTTCCTGATAGGTACAGGCTTCCTTGGCGTCGAACGGGCGATGGCCCATGGCGGCTCATTCGCCAACACGGGAGGGCCGGTGGTCGCTTGGCGTTCTTTGCCAGCAGCCCGGGAACGGCTGGGGCTGGCGGTTGCCCACGATGTGGGTCAGTCCGGTACTCTCCGTGACGGCGGGGCAAAAGAACCGCGACGGCGGCGACCCACCTCCACCGGCCGAACGCGCAGGCGCGGGTTTGCTTTGGGGGATGCGGGATAAACCCTGAGCTTGGCGTTCGCCTTGAGCTTCGCCTCGCAATCGGCGAGCAGGTCGGCCACTTCGCGGGCCGACTGGAAGCGGTCCGTCCGGGTTCTTGGCGTGCAGTTTCGCGATGATGCCGCACAGCCACTGCGGCGTTTCGGGAATGATCTCGCGGATCGGCGCGCGGCGTGTCCTCGGCCACGCCGCTTGAGCACCGCCAGCGTGCCGGTGGCGCGAAACGGCGGCCGGCCGCTCGCCATCTGCGTAGAGCACGCTGCCGAGGCTGAACAGGTCGGCCCGCTGGTCGAGCGTGTCGCCCGGGGCCTGCTCCGGGGCCATGTACATCGGCGTGCCGGCGACGATGCCGCTCTGCGAGATCGCTGGCGTCGTCGGCGGCCCGGGCCAGGCCGAAGTCGGTGATCTTCACCTTCGCTGCGCCCCGCCTTCGAGCAGGACGTTCGCCCGGCTTGATGTCGCGGTGGATCAGGTCGCTCGCGTGGGCGGCGGCCAGTCCCTCGGCGATCTGCCGGCCGATCCGCAACACCTCGGGCACGTCCGAGCGGGCCGGTGCGGTCGAGTCGCTGCTGGAGCGTCTCGCCGGGGATGAACTCCATCACCAGGTACGGCAGCGGCTGTTCGCCGACCTCGTAGATCTGCACGACGTTCTCGTGCCGAACCTGGCGCCGACGACCGGGCTTCGCGCAGGAAGCGCTTGCGGGCCGGGGACGGTGGCGGCCAGTCTGCGGGGCCAGCACCTTGACCGCGACCACGCCGCTGCAGCACGTCGTCGAAGGCGCGGAAGACGATGCCGAAGCCGCCCTTGCCGAGCACCTGGAGCACCTCGTAATGCCCGATCCGGCCGAGCGAGTCGGGGCGGGCGGGCGGGGCCTGGAACGCGAGCGATTCGTCTTCGTCAGCCGCCGCCCCGTCCTCGTGATCGACCGTGCGGGTCTCCCTGGCGTCGGGCCGAGCTTGGCGGCCGCCGGTCGTTCGAGGAAGTCGGCCGCGCCGGCGTGCGCCGCCAGGAGCCTCCAGGCGCTTGCGCGCTCCGTGTCGCCGGGCGAGACTTCGGTCAGGTATCGCGCCCGGGCGGCCGGGGTCGGCCTTCTCCAGGGCGGCAGCGAAGATCGTTTCGTCGGTCATAAATCCCCGTGACGGTTGAGGTGCCAGTAATGCGAGAACGGGGCCGGAATCGGCTCACGCATGTTCGATTTCTTCCTCGCCGCTGATCGCCTGAAACAGCCACGCCTTGCTGTAGCCCAGTGCCGCTCTGCCGTCGCCGGGAGATGCCGAGGGCGTCGGCGACCTCCGATGGTCATCCCCACGAAATGGAGTTTCACGAGTTCGGCCTTCTGAGGCTCGACCTCCGCGAAGCGGGTGAGCGTCTCGTCGAGCCGCGACGAGGTCTTCGTCCGCTGGTGCGCGGCGATGGGCAGGTCGCTTGGTGTCGTGACGGTTCAGCCCACCGCCGTGCTTGGCGGCCTTCTTGCGGCGTGCGGCTTCGACGAGGATGCGCGCATGGCTCGGCCGCGCGGCAAAGAAGTGGCCGCGATGACGCACGAGTCGCCGTCGGGTGTCCCAACCAGCCGGAGGTACGCTTCGTGGACGAGAGCGTCGGCTGAAGGTGTTCCCGGACGGTTCCGCGGCTAACCGGGCGGCGGCGAGACGGCGAAGTTCGTCGTAATCAATGGCAGCAATTCTGCGCGGCGGCGTGGGGTCGCCGTGGGCCAGGTCCGACAGGATGCGCGTCACCTCGTTCATGGACACTTACCAGAAAAGCCAGTGGATGACACACGAAGCCGTGACCTGCTGCCGTTGCCCGGTTTTGAATGATCGCGTGCGCTGCGCGTCGAACCTGTTGAGTACCCAGCTTGATCCCGTCCCCGGAAACCACCGATGAGTTTACCACGCGTCGCTCTTCGCGTTCGACTTTCGAGCCGCTGCCCATCCAGGTCGAGGTCTGCGACGCCCCGCTCTCCTCGGATGCCGGCCTGCTGCCGCTGCGGCAACTCGACGACCGCGTCGGCCTGACCGCCGCAGTTCGCCGCCGCGCTCGACGACCCGCGCGCCCCGAACGTCGATCGAGCATTCGCTTCCTCGACATGGTCCGCATGCGTGTGTCCCGGCATCCTCGCCGGGTACGAGGACCAGAACGACCACGACACGCCGCTGCGAACCGATGCCGTCTTCAAGCTGATCGCCGAGCGCTCGCCCGACCGACGGGACCTGGCCAGTCAGCCGACGCTGTCCCGCTTCGAGAACCGTGATCGACACTCCCTCGCTGTTTCGACTCCGCCAGGTGTTCGTGGTCGATCAGTTCCTCCATCGCCTCGCTCGTCGCAGCCGCCGCGTGACCGCTGACCTTCGACCTCGACGCCGTGGACGACCCGACGCACGGCTCGTCAGCAACTGACGCTGTTCCACGCGCTACTACGAGCAGTACCAGTACCTGCCGTTGGTCGTCACCTGTCGCCGCGGAGACGGCGAGGTGGTGATGGTCCAGTTTGCGGCTTACGGCACGGCGGCGGCGTCGTTGGGAGCCGACGACGATCTGGAGCGCCTGGTGACGCGAGTGCGGGCGGCGTGGCCGAACGTGCGCGATTCGGGTGCGTGGCGATGGCGGCTTCGGCAACCCGACGATGTACGCACGTGTGCGAGCGGTTGGATGTGATCTGACATACAGGCACGGCCCGGTCGACCAACTCCCGTGCTGCAGCGCGCGGAGCGAGGAATTGCTGGCGGAGGCGGTGCGTCGGTGGGAGGAGACGCGCGAGCCGCAGCGGCCTTGTTCGCGGGGTTCTGGTATCGGGCCAGGCTCGTGGCCGGTGCCTCGCGTTGTGGTGGTGGCCAGGCGGAGGCGAACGCGCAAGGGACGAACCGTCGCTTCGTGGCGACGAATCGCGTCGGGGGCAGCGAGCGTACCGGGCAGGCGACGTATGACGAGTACGCGATGCGTGGGGAAAGCGAGAACCGCAACAAGGAGTTCAAGTGCGGGATGGCGATGGATCGACTGAGCGATCACCGGTTCCTGGCGAACTACCGTCGTCTGTATCTGCACGCGGCGGCCCTGAACCTGCTGAGCGCGGTTGCGTCGGGAGAGTGGCCGAGCCCGCCGCCGGCTCCGACCAGGGAGACGTGCCGGTGGAGTCGCGTCGGCCGAGGCTGAAACGGAAGCAGTATGCCAGAACGCGCGTCGCCGGCGAGGACCCGCTGGGCAGAGGGCCAACCGGCGGCGTGGCGTGTTGCTGCTGATCAAGGTGGCGGCGTACGGTGGTGGTGAGTTGCCGCCGGATCGTGGTGCGGTTGAGGCACCGTGTCCTTGGCGAACCGCATCTGGAACCGCAGGATTTCCAGCAGCAGGTTGGCTTACTCCAGTAGTTCTGATGCCGCCGCCGTGTGTATTTCGCCCGGATCAATGTTTCCAGCAGGTCATACAAGTCTCCTTTCTGATCCGTTCGCCCAATACGAAGCGGTGATGTGCGGGAATTTGCCCGTGTGGTTGCACGACCAAAGCGATCGCTTTATACGCCTTGCGATGACCACCAGTTCTTCGTGCCTTTTCAGATCTGCTATACTTTCTTACGGGCTAGTATATATGTGATAGACTCATTTTCTGGCTTCGGGGGTAAGTGGTAAAGGAGTAAAGGAGCTAAGCGGTAAAATAGCAATACGTAACTGAACGAAGTAATAT
>ERZ1370068.8242-contig-7112_pt1 | contig 83110 bp, 139 predicted proteins | sample MGYA00561227_ERZ1370068 | MGnify/ENA primary metagenome ERZ1370068 (study PRJEB38410, sample SAMEA6850437) | metagenome | study: Metagenomic assessment of the ecological functions of the soil: analysis of the soil microbiota associated with the...
AATGCCGTTCGGTTGTGTTGCTGCCCGACATAATTTTTCCTCGTCGAACAGCGATCGGACAAAAATCGCCTTACATGAAAAGGTGCTTGTGTACGACCGGGTAACGCTCGAGCCGCAAAAAGGACCAAAAGCGGCCTGAATTTAAAACTAAACCCGTACGGCAAAGTACCGCGTTATCAACGACGCCGGGAAGATTCTTTTCGAGTCCTGTATCATCAATGAATATCTCGACGAAAAATATCCCAATCCTCCTCTGATGCCGAAAGATCCTTACCTGCGCGGACGAGGGAGGGTTTTGGTCGACTACGGATTGAACTACATGCACGAGCCCTACTGGGCTCTGCGTGAGGAAATGCTCAAGAAAGAATCGGAGCGTAGTGCCGCTGTTGTCGAGGAGAAAAACCATGCGCTTCGTCACCTGCTTCAGTATCTTGAAGAAGCGTTGGACGACAAACCGTATTTTCTGGGCGAGATGAGTTTGACGGATATCGACCTGCTGCCGCGATTTCTCAGGATGGAATCTTACGGCGCCATTCAACGCCCTCTTTACCGCGGCTCACTGCGTGGCTCCAGAGAATGAAGGAGCGGCCTTCGGTAAAGTCCATCCTATAAGCTTCGCCGTCATTTCAAAATTTCCTTTAGCTTTGCCACAACTTTGGGATCGGTCTTGAACAGATCCCGGATGCTCTGCTCGATTTCTTCCCCTGACGCCGGTGCGATCTCCAGATTGGCCCTTCCAGCGTCGGTCAGAAAGTCTGGATCGCTTCACGGTCTCTAGAAGTGCGCGGCGAAGAATCTGCACCCGATCCTTAGGCGTCCCCGGCGGTAGCGAGTAGCCGTAGGTGAGAGCGCTGGGCTGGTGAATGCCCGCGTCGATCCAGTTGGCGCGCTTCATCCGTTTTGGCAAAGCTGATGGCCAACGGGACTTTCTGCAGGTCGGGAGACGACTTCGGTGCGTTTTGGAGCATGACGATAACCAGCCCTGACTCTATGGCCTTGCGCCACGTCGCGCGTATCGACGCCCAGGAAAATCCGCATATGCCATCGACCTCACCGGACTCCACCGCAACCCGAATATCGGCGGTGCCTTTGTAGCCGGTTATCAAGCGCATAGGTAGACCGATTGCTTCCTTGAGAATCTTCGGTCCGTCGTCCGTCGGGGTGCCGGGAGCGCTTCCGCCTAGTTTGAGAGGCGTCTTGGAGGAAAGCCACTGTTCGGCACTGGTGATCCCGGTTTTTGGTTGAGAAGGCAAAGATCGTGGTTATAACCCGGCGCTCCGACCCAGCCCATCTTCCGCGCATCGAACTCGATGCCCTGCGCACCGACAAGTTGATTCAAAATTTGGTTGCCGTTGAATGCCCCGATGGTTAAACCGTCTGGCTTGGCCACTTTGTAGATGTGATTCGCGGCGATCAAACTGCCGGCGCCCGTCATGTTTTCCACGACAATCGTCGGGTTCCCGGGGATGTATTTCCCCATGTATCGACCGACGGCACGGGCGTAAGTATCGAATCCGCCGCCGGCGAAAAACCCGACAATGATCCGAATCACCTTGCCGCGGTAGAATTCCTCGCTCGCCGCCGACACCAACGATGCAACTGCCACGGAAGACCCAACAACGACACTTACGGCCAACACGAATATCTTGCCCATAGGAGACCCTCCGTTCTTTGGGAGATGGAAAACGATGGAGGAGACTATGCAAAAACAGCTTCCCCGTCAATGTCTGCAACGGTTAGATATATACGTTGACAACCAGCCGTTGTTCCCTGTATCAAGCCAAGTCGGGAGGTGCGAGTTATGAAGATTAGATTCTGGCTATTAGTCACTAGCTTCTGGTTTTCACTGTACGGCCTTCTCTTGGCGGACGATTTCTACAAAGGCAAGACCGTTCGCACATCATCGTTGGCGGGAGCGCCGGAGGCGGATTCGATACCTACAGCCGCGTGATGGCGCGGCACATGGGCAAACACATCCCCGGCCATCCAGCCATCATTGTCGAGAATCATGACGGGAGGGGCAACCGCTGATCGCCGCCAAATACCTTCACAGCAGCGCCAAACCCGACGGGCTGACATTCGGTATATTCAACGGCGCGTTAATTCTAGCGGCAGAGTTCTCGGTATGAAAGGGATCGATTTCGACGTGCGCGAGTTAGAATACCTCGGCGTCCCGGTGCAAGACAGCACGGTATGTGCCCTGCGCAAGGAGAGCGGCGTTACCAATATGGATCAGTGGTTTGCATCAAAAACAGCCATCAAGTTGGGCGGCCTCGGACCAGGCAACAGTACCAGTGACGTTGCGCGGGCCATCAAAGCCACCCTCGATCTTCCGATCCAGCTCGTCGACGGTTATAAGGGTACCGCTGAGATTCGACTGGCCGCAGATGCGGGAGAGCTGCACGGAAGTTGCTGGGCATGGGAGTCCATGAAAGTAAACTGGGCGAGCGGATTTCAGTCCCGCGACGTCAACGTGGTGCTCCAGGTCACGGCAAAAAAATCCCCGATCTTCCCAACGTACCTCTGGCCCTCGACCTGGCTAAGAGCGATGAGGCGCGTCAGTTACTAAAAGCCGGCGCCATCGACCCGGCGGCCATCGTGCGAGTGTACGTCACCACGCCCCGCACTCCGAAGATCGGCTCCAGATTCTTCGCAGCCGCGTTTATGGACACTCTCACCGACCCGGAATTCCTGGCGGAGACCAAAGAAGACAAACCTGGATGTTAACCCACTAACCGGCGAAGAAGTGAAGAAGATCGTCGACGAATTGTTCAAGCTCCAGCCTGCGGTGGTTTCCAAGCTTGCCAATATCCTTGCAGCCAAGTAGACATAAATTGAAGAAAATCCTGGGGGCGCATGCATAATGTCGCAAAACTTAATTCCGATTGGTGTTGCTGGCGGTATTTCTGATCAGCGCAGCACTTGTTTCCAGGCTCAACGCGGGCGCCGCCGAAGTCAAGCCGGAAAGAAATCAGCCTGAAGTCGCCATCGCGGACCTACGGCCCTCTATATCTACCTTTGCTCGTAGCACACGAGGCGGGCTATTTTATCAAAGCGTGGAGTTAACCTCAACATCACCATGCTGAGCGCAACGGCATCCGCCCAGGCGCTCCTGTCGGGTACAGTGGACATCTATCAAGGAGGCACGGCTACCATTCACGCCAATGTGGCGGGCTCGGATCTGATATACATCGCTGCCTCCGTCGATCGCAGCACATTGGTTTTGTTTGGGCAGAAGGGATTGACTACATTCGAAGGCTTGCGCGGCAAGTCGGTGGCGACTACGTCGGTGGGCGCCTTCGGAGAGATCGCCATGCGGAAAAGCGCCAAGGAGCGCGGCATGGAAGTCGGCAAGGACGTCAAGCTCTCTGTACCACAAGAGGTCCGCCGGAAAGCCATTTCAACTTTTCTTTTAGGCAATGCTGACGGGCTGATTGCTAACCCCGCCACAGAGCGAAGTCGCGCGCAGTAAAAGGTTTCCCTGTGATTATTGACTATTTCGAACAAGGATTTCCGTGTTATCGGTCCTGGGACCGGCCTCGCCGTTCTTTCGTGCAGAAAGAACCCGAACACGCTCAAGGTATTCTTGATGGGCTACCTCGATGGCGTGAAACGAGCCATCGACGATCCTGCCTTCGCGATGAAAATCAACTCGCAGTACACCAAGATCACAGACACGCAAACTTCTCGAGGAGAGCCATCAGAAGGCGTGAAGGTCTGGAACAAAGATATGACCGTCGATCCCGCCGCCATCAAAGTCGTGCTCGAACAGTCCACGGTTCGAAAGCCGCCGAGGTGGACCTGAAGCGATTCTACGACAACTCTCTGATCCGGGAGGTCAACCGCGATTACGGGTCGAAGCTGTTTCCGGGCGAGGTTAAGTAACCGCCGAGCACGCCCCGGAATTAGTTAGTTACTGGGACCCTGCTCCGGGAGCCGAACCTTCGCCCGCTCCGCGTAAAACTCGCCAACTTTCTTTGGTAGTAGTCCCTCTTTGACAAGCTTCGAAGTTGCGGCGTTGACACAACTGGCGTAAGCCGCTTGAGTTAGTTTATGCCCCGGCTTCAAAGGCCCAACCTTTGCCAGGCCTGGCTCACGGTCTCTCGCTTGTCGCGCACGCCGTCGCCGTTCATGTCAACAAACACTCCGCGGCCATCGAGCGGCTCCATGTTTGCTCCGTCAAATGCCGCGAAAGCGCGGTCTCCTGACCACCGCCTACGCACGGGTCCCAACGCCGGCGGGAAAATATAGTAGACACCCAGCGGGCAGGCAACCTCAGGGAGCGCGACGGCCGAGCTTTTGTCGTTGCCATTCTTGTTCGCGGCACCCGGCTCAACCATGTCCATTTTCGTCGCAGGGGGTGGCACATCTTTTTCGACCCATGTATCCATGACGGTCTGATCAGCGCATCGAAAATTCCGGTGAGATCAGAGTCTGAAAAACTAAGTCTCGCCGTGAAACCTGCCCGGCGTCGAAGTGACTGACGCCTCGGATCTCGTACATCCGATGCTTTGCTGCCGAGCCCTTTCTCACACAAAGCCGGGCGTTCTCACGCTTATTCTGTAAAGTAGTCGCCGGTCTCTCCCGCGTAAGAGCATGTGCGTGACATCGATCTGCTTGACGAATCGTTGGCGCTCCTGGTCCGTTGTGAACAAGATATCCTGGTTGTTGACGACCAGTTTAGGCAACCAGAGCCCGGCACCGGCATCGTCGATCAAAGAAACCGTCGAAGATCGGCTTTCCGTCTCCGTCCGTGTTAGCTCCCGGCTGATAGTTGATCAGCCGATCGAAAATCCGCCGGCTGAGTGACCGTAAAAATAGGTTGCGTGTCGGCCGTTGAGCCGATCCTCTTTGAGATGAAGTCCTGCGCCAACCTCGTCCAGGACGTCACAGAGGCCCGCATGTGAACTAAGATTGTTCTTCAGAATCGTGCCATCTTCCAAAGTCACGGACACATCGCCGCGAGTTCTGGTCGGAGGATCTCATCGTATGGACCACGGCGTAGCCTTTTGTCGATCATGAGTGTTACGTACCTGATTGACATTCTGAAGCGGATTGAACTTGGCGTTCGGATCCTCGGCATGAGAGTGCCTATGGCGCCGTAGGAACCGGCGCCGTGTGCAGTCACGTAGAGCTTACCGTTCCAGTGGCGCGAATCCTCGGGATAAAAGATCGTCATACCATGGCCCGTCGAAGCCTCGTATCTCGCGATGCCACGCGCACGCGGGCCCGTAAGTCCCGACTGTGTGAAAACGAAAATCGGGGCCATCGGTAAAATAAATAGCTCTCGATCCTTTTTCTGTCGAAGCCCAGCCGTCCACCGGTGCCGGTGATCCGCATCTCGACTCGGCGAAACTTGTGTCCTTGGATATTGAATACGGTTTTCCTCGAAAATGATCCGGCATTGCTTTCCACTCCAACAGTTTTTCCATGATCTGCCTTAGTCGCAGCCGACGAACTCGTCGCATGAGACAGGTGTCTTTGAACTTCGCTGAAGCCCGGTTTTCTTGCGCAACCCCAGCCTCGCTCAAAAACAGGCTCACTCCCAAAATAATCAGAACAGCACATGACATCATATGTCCTCCAGCTTTTGTCTGAGCCAAAATTATTCTTTTTCCGCGTGGAAGTTGTCAAGAAAAATGGATGGAGACCACTTCACTTGAGCAGAACGGACTCTATCTGCTATGGCTAAGGCATCGGACAGAGTCACGCCAGAAGGAGACTACGACCATGCGTATTATCGATGCTGACGGCCACGTACAGGAGAAACAAATCCCCTGGGGAGATCTGCTTGAAGAGCCCTTCCGCTCTCGCGCCCCAAGAGAAGTGAAAGACAACCGAGGGTTTTAGTTTTGTCATGATCGACGGGAGGTTGACTCCCAAGCCGGTGGGAAAAGGTTGCAGCTTCGTCGGCGCGCCGCGCAATCGCAGCCCGCAACCGACGACGGGTATGGTAGATCCGGTCCAGCGGCTCAGGATATGGACATTGAAGGTATCGACACGGCGGTTCTCTTCGGAACATCCCCGTTCTTGAGTTTGCCTTTCGTGGAAGACAAAGACCTGGCCAGCGCCATTGCGCGAGTTTATAACAACTGGCTGGCCAGCTATTGCAACGCCGATCCGCGGCGGCTCAAGGAGTCGCGCTCACGGCCATCAAGATCCAGTTGAAGCCGTAAAGAGAACTACGTCGCGCGGTCGAAGAGCTCAAATTCGTCGCCGTGGCCGCACCACCCATTTCGGCCTCGAAAAAGACCTTGACGATCCCGATCTTTATCCTTTCTTCGCCGAGGCGGAGCGCCTCAACGTGCCCGTCTGTATTCACGTCGGAGCGGGCGACGGCGTTGCCCGCGGGAACCGAGCGCTTCGATCATCCATTCTACACTCACGCCATGGCCCATCCCTTCGAGCAGATGATCGCCGTTTTGTGCGTCGTCGTTGGCGGGCTTCTGGAGCGTTTTCCTCGCCTCAAGGTCGCCTTCATGGAGGCGGGCGCCGGTTGGGTACCCTACTGGATGGAGCGTCTTGACGAGCATTGATGAATTTCTGCAACCGACGGTCACCCTGGCTGAAGAAACCGCCCAGCGAATATATGCGTGGGGGCAGCTTTACTATGCTTTGAGATGGAAGAAAAGATGCTCCCCCTACGTCGCCCGAGTTCGTCGGCGCAGAGCGGCTAATCTTCGCGACGGATTATAATCACAGCGATTCCAAATTTCCGCACACCGTCGAAGAAGTGATGGAGCGTAAGGATCTTTCCGACGAGCTAAAGAAAAAAATTATGGGCGAGAACGCCGCCAGGCTTTATAACCTGTAACCGAATCAAAAAATTGAATTTATCCCAAGGTCGTCACCCCCGAATGTTTTATCGTGGGTTCGACTATGCTCACCACGACCCTCAGCCACGTCGAACGGGTCAGGGGTCCAGTCCGAGACATCGCCCCTTGGATTCCCGCTTAAGGCATGCGGGAATGACGGACTTCGGGAAGGTGAAAGTTCGAATGCAGCAAGCTAAGGGGAATTCACACTTAGATTTAAAGGCCTCATGTTCTTTTGAATAGCCGCGCCGCAACATCGGGTTCACTTTGGGGAAAGAAGTCCGACGGCGTATAAAAGGTATGAAGAATCAACAAACAGACCCGGGTTCTTCGGTCTTAGAACGTCGTAGCGGTGATTGCCGCCAGCGGCCGGCGAGAGAATGTGAGAGACATACGAATTGTAAATAAACACGCCGCCGGTTCCGATCAAGGTTCGTGTCTCCGTCAAGTCTTTGCCGTAATACACCCAAGTTTCACCTTGGTGCGTGATAATTCTTTCTCTTTTACCGACGTGGCGTTCTACTGCAAGATCCACGGCGACGCGCGCTAGCTGCGCGTCCACGGCGCTTTGCCAATCTTCTCCGGGAACGCTCGAGGTCTCTTGACTGACACCGTCGATATAGGCGGCGAGCTCCGCCCGAGACACTTTGAGCCCAGGAAGCCGGCACGGAAACTCTTTCTCAAACTCATCGAGACCGACTCGATCCCGGAGGGTGCCGGCGTTGAAACGAATACCCAAGTCTCCCTCGACGGTTCGTTTGGCATAGGACTTCCGGCAGACCCTGTTCGACGAATTGGGGGCCTGAAAGTTGTCCGTGGCCGATGGAATGAACATCGGTGGTCGCTCCGCCTACGTCGACCACGAGCAAGTCGCCCCAACCGTTTTCAGCTTCCGTTCCTTGCGCACCAAGGAGCGCGCCTGAAGCACGGCCATCGGCGTCGGCAGAATGACCGGGACCAGCCCGCTGATCCCGTCGAGCCCTTTCGCGTGCGTGATATGTTCCATGAACAATTTGCGAATCTCTTCGCGCGCGGCTTCCACGGCGAGTTGGCCCGACCGCGGCATGACGTTGGCAGCGCAGCGGACTTCCTTGCCAGTGTTGGTCAAGATGTCGCGAACTTCCCCGACGACAGCCTGATTGCCAGCCATGACGATCGGAACCGATAGCGCGGAACGCGCGAGCAAGCGCGCGTTGTGAAGAATTGTCGCTGAATCGCCGCCATCGGTGCCGCCCGTGAGCAAGATCATGTCGGGACGTTGCGCTTCGATCTCACCCACAGCTTTTTCTGCGAGCTTGAACGACCACGAGCCGACCACTTTAGCCCCGGCACCCAGCGCGGCCGTATTTGCCGCCTCGACGGTGAGACCGGGAACCAGCCCGATCACAACCATCCTCAACCCGCCCGCGGCGCTGCTCGAGGCGAGCACGAGATTGTCTCCCAGCGCGCCCAGATCGGTGGGCCGGTGATCGAACAATGCGTGTCTTTCGTGCAGGGCCGCCACAGCCTCAAGGAGGCCTTCTCGCACGTCGGTGTTTACCGTTGACGCGGCCTGGCTGCGACCGATCACCTCGGAGGTACGAGAGATCCACAGCAACGACTTTAGTGTACGTGCTGCCGAAATCGATGAGGAGGGCGAGAGAATTCAAAGGTGACACAGTCGTCAGATGTTCTTCGTTATCAGCTGGCTGGAGTCGTCATGAACAAGAGTAGCTGTCCAGGTCTGGATCTAAATTCCGCACATTCCATGTCGCTCCAGTCAAGATCACTGCGCGGTCATGATCTTGCGATGAAATACCATTATCTCTTTATCGCCGACCGTGCTTTCAATATCGCGGTTCAAATCTCACCGCAGGGTGAAAGCCGATTTCCAGTCCGATTCTTCGCCTTCTTTCAAAAATTGCGGGTCTTGAGTCATCGCTGCAAAGGCATCGCGGAAGAACTTTGACTCGTTCCGGAGGAACTCCGGGAGGTACACAATCGATCGGCCAATATTCTCGGCGGCGTATAATGCGCTCAGCAGATTCTTCTTCCCGGGAGGCGCCAGCTCTTCGATAGTCGGCACCTCGGCTATGCGCGGGTCGCGCTTGTTCTTTGAAGTAGCGAGCAGCCGGATAAATCGCTTCTCGATCCACGCCCTTCGGGTGCTCAAGAGGAGCCGGTTCCTTGCGAGCGGCCGTCGAGAGCGCCCCGTTCGATATCAAGTAATATCTCCGGGGTACCTGGATAACCGGGGATGACTTGAAAGTCCAAAGCTCAAAATTTCTTCGACGATCTTCACCACAACATTGCTGGTGTGGTCGAGGGATTGCGCCCCCATCTTCGGTTGCTTGCCCTCCTTGTTGGCCTTTCTAATCGCATCGAAGCTCGTATAAGGGTCGTCGACCGCATATAAACCGTCTGCGCTTCATCCAAGGGCTTGGCCGACAAAAATAAATTTTCGCAAGTCAAACTTCAAGGCGTCGTTGCCGGTGGCAACTCCAAAAAGAGCTCCGGTGTTCATGGTGCTCATGGTCAGTCCGTCCGGCTTGCTCCGGTTATAGAGCTCGTTTGCGGCAATCATGCCCCCGCGCCCGGTTTGTTGACCACCATGAATCTCGTCCCCGCCATATGCCGCTCCATATGTCGCGCGATGAGCCGCGGTCGCGATATCTGTTCCGCCTCCCGCCGAAGAACCGGCAAAGAGTGTGATCGTTTTGCCGTCGAAAAAATTCCCGGCGACTGAGCATCGACTGAAACGACCGAGCAACAGACAAAGAAGAAGCACTGGCTCCGAACGACCTCTATTGAAAATTTGGTCCTGTTACTTTTCATCTTGGATCCCTACTCTTTTCATCTGCTGGTTATCCCGAGCCAAATACAATCCTGAACAGCTGACCTCCGGCTACTGTTTGGAACCCCTTGAAGTAGCCCCATCGCGCCGCAACCGCGCTCACCCGCTGATATTCCGCTTGCAGTTCTTTTCGCTGGATCAATTCCTGGTGCGCCTCCGTGACCAGATCTTGCGCGGACACCTCATTGATCGCGGGGACTTTGTAGTTGAGCTCTCCGAGCTTTTCTTCTTCTTTGAGCATGTCTTCAAACCCAGTCGCCAGCCCGTCGATGGGAAACGGCATCGCCTCTAAGTCGCGCGCCGTTCGCCGCGGATTATTCGTGACCACGCGCTCTTCGGGGTCGGGACTTAGGAAGCGCGAGTCTTTTTTCGAGGTTGGTGATATATTCATAATTCTTCGGCATGTCACGCACGAACCAATAGGATCGAATCAATGCCTTGAGAAAGCTTTTCACCAAATCGGGCTTCTCCTCAAGGATGCGTCCGGTAGCGGCAATTATTCTTTCCGGCCGTCCGTCAGGATACTGATCGGCCGGACTGACAAGCACGTTGCACCCTCCTTTTGAGGTCCTCCGCGTCCCAGGTCGGCACCGGCCCGCACTCTACTCTGCCACTCCTGATTGCCTGTTTGTGGAGGTGCGAGGCGACTCCTATCCTCACCCACTCCACATCGCGCTCCAAATCCAGACCTGCCTTTTTCAACTGAATCTGGATCGCCCAATGGCGAATGCTGTTGAAGTCGCTGATTCCCACACGCTTGCCCTTTAAGTCGGCTAGGGACTTGATATGCGGCGGCGCGACCCAAACATTTGTGTGTTGATTTCTCCAACCCGCGATGATGTAAAGGTCGGCGCCTCGCGCGCGCTGAAAGAAAACCGTCCGAGACTGAACATCTAGCGCGATATCCACCGATTTCTCTTTCATGGCCTGGGAGATCCCCAGTTTTCCAAGCCAAAAGGAACCATCGAATCATGTAAAATCTCGTACGATGGAGATCCATCGGCGGATTTGGAGACCCTCATCATACAAAAAGTTCATTTCGTGAGCCGCCGTTACCGGCACTTGATGAAGGACATGATAACAGGTGGGAGCGATCCGAAGTTTACCATCTAACATATGCAATCCTCACTTTCCAAAATAGTTTCTAAATTCGTCAAGGTATTTCTTATAATTAACCTGCACTTCCTCCATGGAAAGGGGAAGATCTTGTCGGCATTAATCTCCTTGAAGGCCGGATCGAGACCTGAAACGTTGCTTCGTCCGGGCAGGCGGTTTTCTTTGGCCAAAACGTCGGCGACCGTCTCGGATAACATGAAATCGATCAGCAGCTTCGCCGAGTTCGGGTGCGGCGCATACTTCGCCATCTGAATGGTCGCCGGCTGTACGACTAGAGGATCGGGATTTTTGATCCATTCCACCGGCGCGCCCTTTTTTGAACATCTCCGCGACGTGTCCCCTGCCGACATAGGCGGCGAATTCCCCGCCGCAAGCAGCGCATTGCCCCGCCCCGACGCTTCGATGCGAAACTCCTGCTTCGACAGTGCCTGGAAATAGTGTTTGGCTTTTTCCTCACCAAAACGCTTCATAATGCCCGCGTACCAGGTAACTTGTTCCTGTTCCATCGCCATCTTCCCTTTGAGGCGCGGATTCAACAAATCAGCCCAATCCTTCGGTCGCTCGTTGGCGGGAATCAATTTTGTGTTGTAGACGATGGTCATCGGGTTGTAATAAAGGGTCGTCCAGAGGCCGTTCTTGTCTTTGAAGGCGGGAGCGAAGTATTTGGTTTCGGGCGAGATATAGGATCCTGCGATGCCTTGCTCGATCAGCACCTGGGTTTGAAAGCCGCCACCGAAGTTGAGGAAGTCGACGAGATACTTCTTGGCGCGATATTCGGTCAGAAGACGCTGCAACATCTTCTCGCTGTCGGCTTTATATTGCTTTACCCTCAAAAAGGGATATTTGGCCTCGAAGAGATCCCAAACGCGCCGCGCCGTATCGGTCCGCAAGGTAACGTAGGCTTCGATCTCGCCGCCTTCTTTTTGGCGGCCTCGATGACCGTGTGATCGGAGGCTGGAACCGTCGTGACGACAATCCAATTGATCGATAAGCCAAGACAGAAGAGTAACAAGATAGAGTCGATGCCGTATTGGAAACATCATAGGCACTTCACGAATGCGCTCGGCAATTGGAGAAATCGCAAGTCACTTTTCTTTCGCTCGACTCTCATTTCTTGTATAGCGACGTGATAAATCCGCTCTGCTCGATCTTTTTACGTAGGATGGATCGATGATCAGGTTTGGATCGGTTTGTTTTGCCTGTGGGTACTGATACGAAAGTATATCCAATGCGGTCTTGACAACCTCCAGAGACGGGGTCGGCACGGTCTCGAGTCCCGCCTTCGTGTACTCATAGGTCTCTTCGAGAATATCATCTCCCGCACCTCGCATGTACTTCTTCAAACACAGCCACAGTTCTTTGTTTGTTTGTTTTGAAGACATGGATTCCCTCGATCATGCTCTTTAGAAGTTTTTCTGTTAACTCGAGATTCTTAGCCGGCGTTTGTCTCAATGTCGTAACGGTATTGTAAGGATAGACTACGCCCGCTCTATCGTAGTCGACCAACTCGCGAAAACCCATTTTTTTCGCAATCAAGTTGAACGGCATCGTCAACGAAGCCGCTTCGACGATGCCTTTCTCCAAGGCTGGAAAAGTCAACGCTGCTTCGCCCATCGGCAGCAGCTTGAGCATCTCGGTCCGGCACAAGGCCCAGTTTTGCGCGCAATACATATCGCACCATGGTATCGGCGAATGCACCGGGGCGCCCCGTAGCGATCGTCTTGCCACGCAACTCCTCAGGGCTTTTGATGTCTGCCCTGGAGAAAATACCGGAGTCGACTTTGTTGATAAAGGTCAAAATAATCGCTTGATCTTTAACACCGAGAATATGCGAGCTCAGAGCTCCCGTTCCGGTGGCGACCACAAAGGGGACCTCGCCGCTGGCAAGAAGTTGCTGCGGCCGGATTCTGCCGGCATAGATCGCTTTCAGCTCGAGGCCATGTTTTTCCCAACTGCTCTTCTACCGCGATCCATAGGGGGCCATAGAGCGCCGGCAAACGAAGAGTAACCGATCGTGACGCTATCCAGTTGCGAAGCCGCAAATACGGTGGGCGTAAGCGCAACCCAGCCGCAAATCAGCCACCAATTCATCAAACGTTTCATCTGCGCCAATCCTCCGATCGTTGTTGCCTTTCTTCCACTCAGATGCCCGTACCACTTCCAACAAAGAGTAGTCAAGTTAGAATAAATTTCCAAGCGTCTTGACAGGATTCCCCAATCCGAAGTAACTGTACTGAGAAATCGACAATGAGTTTTCCTAATAGGAAGGCATCGTGACAGAAGTTAATCAGTTACCCCCGCTGAACGGCTATCGGGTCCTGGATCTCGCTGGCCCTTTGGGTTTTCACTGCACCAAGCTCCTCGCCGATATGGGCGCAGACGTGATCAAAGTTGAGCCGCCGGGCGGTGACGAAGCGCGACGAGTTCCGCCATTCAAAGACGATTCGGCGCATCCGGAGAAGAGCCTCTATTTTCTCCACTTCAACACCAATAAACGGAGCATCACCCTTGACTTCGAAAAGCCTGATGGTCGAGCCATCTTGCTGGAACTCGCCCAAAAGCCGACGTCGTGATTGAAACCTACCGTCCAGCGCGAAGAGAGGAGCTGGGCCTCGGTTATCAAGCAGCTAAGCGCCGGCAATCCGGGACTCGTTCATGCGTCAATCACTCCCTTCGGCGAGACCGGCCCGTGGCGGGATTACAAAGCCAATGACATCGCCGGCATCGCGCTCGGGAATCTTCTCTATCTCGCCGGCGAACCTGGAGAACCGCCGCTGCAACCTCCCGGCGAGATTGCCTATGGCATGGCATCGACCTACGGTGCCTTCGGAATTGCGGTGGCGCTTTACCATCGTCTGGAAAGCGGCAGAGGCCAGCACATCGTTGTCTCTATGCACGAATGTGCCGGACACATCGCCGGTTACTTTATTCCCAACTACGGCTACAGCGGCGCTAAACCGGCGCGCGCTTCACGCAAAGGCGAAGAGACGGACCTTTACGACCCATACCCGACGAAGAACGGTTACGCGCGCATCTTTATCATCCCGGTTGAGCAATGGCGCCGGTTAGTGGACTGGATGGGACGTCCGCCTTCCATTTCGGGCCCTGAGTTTGAGAAAATGGCGTATCGGCGCAAAAATCCGGAGATCGTGGTCGGGGCGATCACGGAATTTTGTCGCCGTCACACGAAAGAAGAGCTTTACGAGGAAGGCCAGAAGCGGCGTATCGCCGTTACCCCCATCAACACCGTGGGTGAGTTCATGAACAGCGCCCAGGTAAAAGCCCGCGAGACATTCGTCGATATGGAACATCCCGTCGTCGGCAAATACTTGCATTTCGGTCCGGTCCCGAGACTCAGTGAGTCGCCGGGCCGGATCACGCGCACGGCGCCGTTGATTGGCGAGCACAACCAGGAAGTTTATTGCGGCGACCTGGGGTTGAGCAACGACGATCTCGTCGCCTTACGCTCAAGCGGAGTGATCTGAAGGAAAATAGAGAGATGGACCATGGAAGTGCACTGGAGATATCTGGTAGTTCGTTCAGAAATTATTAATATTCCACTATTCCAACATTCCACTGCTTCACCGACCTCAGGTGAATGTAAACGCTACTGAACTAAGAGAAAGACCTATGTCAAGCTACCCTCTGAAGGAATACGCGTCGTGGAACTCACCACCGGCGCCGCCGGCCCCACTGTGGCGCGGGTGCTTTGCGAGTTCGGCGCCGAAGTGATTCGCTGCGAAACGCGCTTGCGTGGCGACGGCCACCGCGGCGAAGATCCCGCCAAGTGGAATAAGAATCCCGATTTCATGAAGCTTCAACGCGGGAAGAAATCCTTCACCGTCAATATGCAGACCGACAAGGGTCGGCGTCTCGTCAGAGAATTGGTAAAAATCTCCGACGTGCTGGTGGAAAATTACGGTCTAGGCATTCTGGAAAAGTGGGGACTCGATTGGCCGCAGCTCAAAGAGATTAACCCTTCCTGTATTTTGATCCGTGTTAAAGGCATGGGCTGCAGCGGACCGCATGCCGCCGATCTAACCTACGGTCCGAACGTCGGCAACACCATGGCGACGACCTACCTGTGGAACTATCCCGATGCCACCACAGCGACGGCCGAGCCGCGAACCCAGCATCCGGATTTCATGGGCGGGTAACCGGAGCTTACGGTGTGGTGCTGGCGTTGATCCAACGCAAGAAAACCGGCCGTGGCCAATGGATCGACAGCGCCCAAGTCGAGATTGGCGCATCGCTCCTCGGGCCGAAATACTTGGAATATTCGGTCAATAAGAGAGAGCCGAAACCCGAGGGTAATCGCAGCCTGGTAGCGGCGCCTTACGGTCCTTACCAGTGCAAGGGCAATGACCGCTGGTGCGTCATCGCCGTTTATACTCAAGACGAATGGGAGCGCTTGTCGGATTTATTGCAAAAATCGGGGCTGAAACCAAACCCAAAGTTTGCCACTCATCTCGGCCGAGTGCGGCACAAAGAAGAATTGGATAAGTGGGTCACGAGTTGGACTCTGCAACACGATCCATACGACGTGATGAACCTGGTGCAAGGAGCCGGCGTCTGTGCCGCCGTGGTGCAAGACGTCGAAGACCAATTCAAACGAGACGTGCAATACGCGGCCACGGGATTTCTCGTCAAGATGACAGAGCCGGAAGCCGGCGACGTGGTGACCGAAAACGTTCCGATTCGTCTTTCTGACACGCCGGGCAAGGTACGGGGCTGGCCCCGATGATGGGCGAACACACGCACGAAATCGCTCGCGAGCTTCTTGGCCTCAGCGATAAGGAAATCGCTGCCCTTGAAGATGAGAAGGTGCTGTACTAATTAGAACGCGGAGTTTTTGCTTAATCGGTTTTTATTATCGTGCTAAGCACCCTCACTCTAATTCTCTGGCTCAGGGAGAGCAAAGGGTGAGGTAAAAGCATCTGAGAAAGGAATAAAGTTATGCCCGAACCACAACCATTGTGCATCTACGAAAAGCGCGATCCCAATATCGCGATCATCCGTTTGAATCGTCCGGAGAAAAAGAACGCCATTAGCCGCGATCTTTACTGGGCGCTCGATGAAGCGTGGCAGAAAGCTAAATCGGATGACGACGTGTGGTCGATCATCCTCACCGGCAGTGGGGACGCCTTTTGCGCCGGCGGCGACCTGAAAGAGAACCTCGCTTTTGCAAAGGGGAGATGAAAGGACCACGCTCCGGGCCACGGCCTTACTCGAACACCCGGGCTTTGCAAATGCACAAACCGATCATTGCCGCCATTAACGGCTACGCGGTGGGCGGTGGTTTCAGTTTGGCGCTGTCCTGCCATATCCGTTACTGCGTCCCGGCGTCGAAGTTCGGCTGCTCCGAAGTGCGCTGGTCACACATGGCGGCCTGGCCATCCTACGTTTGCCAATTGCCCACCGGTTGGGCCTACTGGTTTGCGCTCTCCGGCCAGATGATCGATGCGGACACCGCCTTTCGGCTGGGCCTCGTGCAGAAAATCTGCGAGCCCGATAAGCTCATCGACGATTGCGTTCAGCTATGCACCACGATCAATCGCAACGGACGGCTCATCGCGGCGCATACCATGGAGTACATTGAAGACAAACTTCTATACGAGATTCAGGGGTGGGAAAAAGGCTTCGAAGTGCACCGCGACTTCTACGCCCACCTGCGGCAGAGCAAAGATTATGACGAAGGCTCGGCGGCCTTTTCGCAGAGACGCAAACCAGATTTCACTCAAGAATACTATGACGGCAAAACCAAGCCGCCCGGCGTACCGTAAACCGCTTAGAACGTTCGCTTCATCTTCCTACCCGTGAAACTTGCTTGAACGATTTGGGCTGTCCAAATCGTTCAAGCCGTTCCATCCGTCACTCGCTCCAGCTTTGACCGCGGTTCAAATCTCCGCGCTTCAGCGTTGTACGACTTTAGTTGATTTGCGGCATGGATTGTCGCTCTGTATCGGATCCCTATTAGCCACACCTAAGAAAAATCAATAGTTATTTATTGGCACTTACCTTGCTGTAGCTAGCTCGCTCTACGGGGGTTTGCTATGCCATTGAAAAGACTTTTCCAATCAGTGAGCTCCGCACGCGCCGCTCTTTATGCCGCGTTTGGTTCGCCCGGCTTTGGAATTACCTGGTCAGTTGTGACTTTCTTAAGTGGCCTGCTTTATCTAATCTACGACGAGCACAAGCGGCGCAACGTTGAAGCGGGGCACAAAGAGGATGGCGCTGAACTTGAACGTACGTGTGAAGCGGTGACCCACGGGAACACACCCAATTTAACTGTTTAGTCCTCGCGTACCATCCGCCGGCGGTCTTTATGCGCGCGTTAGTTCGCTCCCCTCAAGGGCTGCTAGTCAAGGGATTCTTCCGCACTTTAATTCGAACGTAACGCTGTGTCATGCTGCGCCGCGCCAGTGTCAACCCATGACATTGCAAGGGAACGGGTTGTCGCAGGAGTTCTCAAGTTTCCGTTGGGATCTATGGCAAACGGATTGCTCGAACAAGAGTCTTAATGGCGCAAAAAATACTGTTAGTCGAGGACAATTCAGCCTTATCCGAGTTTTTGTCTTTTTACTTGCATAGCCTGGGGTATGAAACATCATGGGCTGGAACTTCAGCGCAGGGAATAACCAAGGCTTTAGCGGAGGTTCCGGATCTCATAATAACAGACTTGAACCTTCCCGATATGACCGGCGTGGACGCGGCGACGATACTCAAACAAGATCCTGCTACCTCCGCCATTCCAATTGTCGTCCTTACGGCCACGACAGTTGGAGAATGGAAAAACAAAGCGCTCAAGGCAGGCGTAACGGAGTATTTGATCAAGCCCGTTTCACCCCTAGAATTAGCAAAGGTACTGCGTAGACTTACGCCACTAAATGAGTTCTAAGCGCGTGCTCGCCAGGCTTTCACCCCACCAAATGCCTGCTGAAAAATTCCGTCGCTTTCGGCCACGACAGGGCTGCTGCGCGGGGCCGGTAATTGTTTGAACCCGAGTTGACAAAAGCGTGCGCCGCGCCGGCATAGGTGTGGAACTCGTGGACCTTTCCCCATTTGGTAAGCTCCGCGTCGAGCTTACGCATGTCTTCGGGGGATGGGTTCTGATCGTCCGCACCGAAGTGCCCCTGGATCGGACAACCGATCTCGCGTGTACGGTCAAAAGGCGACGGTCCATCGCCAAACGGAACCATCGTGCCGCTGCCATAAAACATCACACCCGCTTTCAAAGCCTTGTTCGCCGCCGACATCAGATAAACCAGCCGCCCGCCCATGCAAAAGCCGACGATGCCTAATCGGCCACCGTCGACCTGCCGGTGATTCTTAAGGAATCCGATGGCAGCATTGATGTCGTTGATGATCGTCGTATCGCGCAAGCGCGCTTTCCGCGTCGGATTGTCGTCTTTGCAGTCCGGACCATCGCGGTGATAAAGATTCGGCGCGACGGCAACGTAATCCCTGAAGCGCCAGCATGTGGGTAGTGTCTTTGATAAAACTTTCCAAACCCGACTGGCCATGAACTACGACGATGCCCGGCACCGGCCCGCCGCTGGCCGGCACACTCACATAAAGCGGCATATCATTGTTATCGACGGTTGCTTTTTCCCACGAGCTAGCCATTTTTCTACCTCCGATATCAATGCGATGCTGTTATGACCTTCCGATAAGACACCCTGAACTAAACACAGCTCCTGCTCGCAGGTCAAGCATTATATAGCAGCACTTGACGAAAAGAGATTCTCACCACGAAAGTCCCAGCGCGGCAGAGCCGCAACCAAAAACTCGGAATATCTCCCGCAAAGGCGCAAAGGCCGCAAAGAAAAACGTATTTTCATTTCGACCGAAAGGAGAAATCTTTCTCAGATCCCTCGCCTACACTCGGGATGACGGGCCTGGCCCGTCACTTGGCGTTCTTGGCGTCTTGGCGGAGTAATTCCCGTTTTATGCGCTCGGGCAACCGAAAAAATTTGCGCAAGCTGCGAAAACCTCTAACGATAGCAATGCGAACGACACGAAGATCGGATAACGGAGAGGGCATCGAATCTTAGAAAAATATTTTCCTTCGTGCTCTTCGTGTGCTTCGTGGGCTCAGTGCCGAACCTCTGCTCGGCCCGATTCGCTATCCTCGATCCTCCATCCTCGATCCTCGGCCTCTTTTTGGTTGGGCTCTGCCGTGCTGTGTCTCCTTGTTGAATACTCCTTCACCGCGAACTCGAAGGAGCCTTTCTCCCGCTTACTCACTCGATTCTTAGAGACTTCATCAGATTCAAGAGGTGCGTCTTGTGCAGGCCGAGTATTCTCGCGGCGGCGGCTCTATTGCCCCGGGTAGTCGCCAGAGTCCGCCTGATGACATCCGCTCGGGCAGCGTCTACCGCTTCGCGATAGGACAAACCATCAGAGGTTCTCTCCGCTTCTGAGTAAACGATGCGTGGCGGCAGATCGTCGAGAGTAATTTCGGGTCCTTGGCCGAGTACGGCGGCTCGCTCGATCGCGTTCGCCAGCTCACGAACGTTGCCCGGCCACGGGTAGGCTACCAGTCTTGCTTCCGCCTCTGCTGTCATTCCGGTAAAGTTCTTCTTCGTTTCCGCTGCAAACCGCCGCAAAAAATATTGAGCGAGAACGGGGATATCTTCTCTGCGTTCTCTTAATGGCGGCAGCGAGATGGGAATGACGTTAAGACGATAGTAGAGGTCCTCACGGAATCGTCCTGCTTTGATGGCGCTTGAGAGCTCACGGTTGGTCGCTGCGATCACTCGGACATCCACGTGAATCGGCTGGGTGCCGCCGACTGCGCTCAAACTCCCGCTCTTGGAGAAATCTTAAGAGCTTGGTTTGCAGCTCCGCCGAAATGTCCCCTACCTCGTCGAGAAAAACTGTTCCGCCGTGGGCTAGTTCCATCTTGCCCTTCTTGAGCTGATGCGCGCCGGTGAAAGCCCCTTTTTCATGGCCAAAGAGCTCGCTTTCGAGGAGATCCTTGGAGAGTCCTACGCAATTAATCGCGATGAACGGCTCATGCTTTCTTTCGCTCCAGTTATGGATGGCCCGGGCAAAAACTTCTTTGCCAGTACCGCTCTCGCCCAAAAGCAACACCGTCGATTTGCTCGCCGCCGCTTTCCTAGCGGTTTCCATGGCGAGCTTCATCTTCGGGCTCTCGCCGCCGATCAATCGATAGCGTTGGCCCGCCTCTTCCGTAAAACGTTCCAAACCCCTCTTGAGCCGTTCGCGCTCCAGCGCCTTTTCTACGACTATAGCGATGTGGTCAAGATCAGAACGGCTTCGTGATAAAATCAAACGCTCCCCTCTCTCATCGCTTGCACGGCCCGCTCGATCGTTCCGTAAGCGGTAATCATGATTGCTGTCGTGTCGCGCCCTCTTTGTCGCAATTCCTTCAACACTTCGAGTCCGTTTTTGACCGGCATCTCGATATCGAGGAGCACGAGTTCAGGCCCTTCCTTGTCCACCTTGTCCAGACACTCCTGTCCGTTGGCGGCCGTGATCACTCGATAACCGAGGCTATTCAGAGTTTCACTTAGAATGTCCCGAATATCGCCGTCGTCATCGACGACGAGTATCGTCGTCCCGCTAAGAGTTTTCATTATGAATATTGTTTTGGCTTACCTTAAGTTCTTCTGTTCATCTCTGCCCAATACTCTGTGGTGAAAAAAGATTCGGAAATCTCACCGCCGAGGCGCGGAGAGCACAGAGTAAAAGTCTTCATTAAAAATACTCCGATTTCTGCGTGCTCTGCGTCTCTGTGGTGAAATCTTCTTTCACAGTAAACCCGAGCCCATTCAGAACAATCCGGAACTTTGTGGACCTGACACCGGCAAAGTGAACGAGAACTTGCTGCCGCCACCCTCCTCGGACTCGACCCAAATCTTTCCCCCGTGCAACTCCACAAGCGCTTTGGAGATAGCAAGACCAAGACCGGTTCCTTTGGAATTCTCTCCGTTCGCCTCGGCGATCTGGTAAAACTTAGCAAAAATCTTTTCTTTTTCGTCCGGCGGCACTCCCGGACCACTATCGGACACAGACACCTGAACGCTTTCTCCGCCATTTCTTGACGCTGATATTGTAACCCTGCCCTGAACAGGCGTGAACTTGATCGCATTGCCGATCAGGTTCATCAGGACCTGGTTGATCTTATCCCGATCCGCCCAGACCAGAATGGACGGTTCACGAATGGTTGCTTCAAGCGCAATGACCTTCTCTGCTGCAACGGGCCGCAGGCTTCCACCACCTCATGGCACGAGGCCACTAAGAGAAACGCGACTGGATTTAACCTCGATTCTTCCGGACTCGATCTTGGAGAGATCCAACAGATCGTTGATCAAACCGGCTAGATGCTGCGTATTAGATCTCACGCGGGTGAGATAGTGAACTTGCTTCTCGGTAAGCGGTCCGAGCCAACTCGCGCAGTATCAAGATCAACGGCGCCTTTGATTGCCGTGAGCGGCGTCCTTAGCTCGTGCGAGACGTGCGAGACGAAGTCCGATTTCATTCGGTCCAACTCTTTGAGTCTCTCGTTGGCGAGAGCAAGCTCGTGGGTTCTCTCCTCGACCTTTTTCTCCAACCCGCTATAAGCCTCGCGCAGATTCTCCGTCATTCTGTTGAACTCTTCCGCGAGCACCTCGATCTCATCTCCTGTTTTCAGCTCCAGGCGTGCATTCATGTCCCCGCTGCCAATACGCTCGACCCCACTTCTCAGCGTTTCCAATGGCCGGACGACCCGCCGGGCAACAAACAAAGAGGCAACAAGCGCCATGCCAAGACCTACGAGCAGGAAACCGGAAGTTCTAAACAATGAGTGCATAGAGCGGGCCATATACTTCTTCAACGGGTTGTTCAACGAAGACCGCCCAGCCGAGTGTAGGTATCGGCGACCAGGAGCTAAAAACCCGCCGGGCATGGAGATTCTTGGCTACGGTCCACGTCGGGCTTTTCGACATCGGTTCGGGATTGGAAAGCCGAACGCACTTGATCGAGGTGAGCTACGTTGAGGCGTTGCAATATGAGGCTGATTTCCGGGTGCGCGATGAGATCGCCGTTGCGCGCTACGGCATAAGCATAACCTTCGGTTCCGACTTTTAGCTTCGATACCAGGTCCCACACGTACTTTAGATTGACCTGAACTTGAAGCATTCCAATTGTCCGTCCCACGTAGCGCTCGATGGGAACGGCAATCGTCACGTAAGGCTCAGAGTCCCTATGAAAGTAGACGGGACCGAAATAGGACTTTCCTTCTTTAGCCAACTGGAGCGCCGGAGCCGACTGAAGCGCCGGCAACGCGGAATTGATTTTCTCATCTCCAGGTAAAACGCGGGTGAGACGCGACACGGCTACGCGAGATATGCCATCGCTTATCGATTGCCACTGCTTCCGTGATGGCCGGGGCGATAGCGAGGAGCCGTCTCAACTCGAAGCGATACTCCGGTGAGAGTCCTTTCTCCGTGATTTCACGGCTTTTGGCGGCTCCTCTCGTCGTGCGCTCGATCTCTTGGACAAATTGCTCGATTTTCGAGGCGGCCCCGGAGGTAATTTCCTGCTGAAGCCGTACAAGGTCTGCTGCACTCTCCCGATAACGGAAGTAAAGCTCGCTGAGTCCGCTAGTGATAAGACCGCCACTGATCAGAACCAGGGAGATCAGGAAGTAGTGGCGAACAAGACGGCCACGCTTACGGCTCACCCTTCTATTTTGGATTTTCGATGCTTCGTCAGAGTCTATCTCGAGCATAGCCGAAGGGCTCAGCACAGTTCTTAGCAGCATGATTTGACATTTGGCTGAGTGTTAACTTAACGAGCAGGATCTACAGAATGCCTCCAGCAAAGACGCAAATTCGTCCGCTAAGTTCGAAGAATCCAAAATATCGAATTTTCTCTGCGTTCTGGCGCCTTGGCGGGAGAATTTCTTGAAGTGATTCTGTCAAGCACTCGAACGACGCATCTAAAATTGGCTCACTCAATCACCTTATCCGCCTCCATCAAAAGATGCGCAGGAATCTTGAGCCCCAGGGCCTTGGCGGTCTTGAGGTTGATCACTAGCTCGAACTTCGTCGGCCGTTCTATCGGGAGATCCGCGGGCTTGGCTCCCTTGAGGATCTTATCAATGTAGATTGCCGCACGCCGGTCCACATCAGCCAGATCGGTTCCATAACTCATGAGGCCACCAAGCTGCGGAAATCTTTTTTCATCGTAGATGGCCGGTAGCCGGCTCTCGGCCGCAAGATTGGCGATCCGTTTTGTCAGATCATTAACGAGCGGGTTCCGTAGCATGAACAAGAGCCTCAGCACGTTCTCTTTTATAGCTGCGAATGCGGGCTCTAAATCGTCTCGCTCTCGTACCTCTGCAGCCCTGGAGCTGCACGCCCAGGGATTGAGCTGCAACCTCGGTCCTTCTCCAGATTGTGGACGCAGGATGGCTTGGAGTCCAAAGGACGGCGACGCGGGATAGCTGCGGAATCACCTCCTTGAGCAGCTCACAGCCGTTTTCCGACCAGCTCGGAGGTAAGGTTGGTCAGTCCGGTAATGTTTCCACCCGGTCGCGATAAGCCGGCGACAAACCCGGAGCGAACAGGGTCCTGACTGCTTGTGACAATCGGGATCGTCTGCGTTGCGTTCTTAGCGGCCTCGGTCGCCGTCGTGGCCTCCCGCAAAGATAATGTCGACCTTGAGACGGACGAGGTCTCGCGCCAATTCGGGTAACCGTTCCGACCTGGCCTCTGCGAACCGATACTCGATGATAGTATTTTTCCCTTCTACGTATCCAAGCTCTTTCAGCCCTTGGCGGAACGCCTCGGTGCGATAAACCCTGCTGACTGGGTCTCCCGGGTTCAGATAACCTATCCGAGCAATCTTTGTTGGCTGCTGCGCTGCAAGGCTAAGTGGACAAGTTGTCAGAAAGAACGTTACCTAGCACAAAGCCGATGACTCTTCTACGCATGGTTTCCTCCCATCTGCGTTGCGCTGGCGATTTATTAATAGTTCTCGCCACTGTCACTCGATAACCCTGTCCGCCTCCATCAAAAGATGCGCAGGAATCTTGAGCTCTAGGGCTCTGGCGGCCTTGAGGTTGATCACCAGCTCGAATTTCGTCGGCTGTTCGACTGGCAGATCGGCTGGCTTGGCGCCTTTGAGAATTTTGTCCACGAACGTTGCCGCGCGCCGGTCCAAGTCGGTAAGGTTCGCACCGTAGAACATAAGTCCGCCGGCTTCCACATATGATGAAAATGGGTATATCACCGGGAGCCGGCTCTTTACCGCAAGGTCTACAATCTCTTGTCTGCGATCACCGACAACGGAGCTCGCCGCTATCATAAGGACTGCGTGAGCGCGCCCCTTGACTCGCAGCTCGGAATGCGCTCTCAATGTCCCTTGGAACCAGTATGTCAACGTATTGAAGCTTCACCGCCAATGCTCCGGCGGCGAGTTCCACCTCTTTTAACACTTGTGAGTTGCCCGGCTGCGTCGAAGTCCCGAAGACGGCCACGCGGGAGAGGCTAGGAAGGATCTCCTTCAGAAGCTCCAGTTGTTTTCCGCTTATCTCCGGGGCGAGGGTAGATAAGCCAGTGATGTTCCCGCCAGGCCGTGCAAGACTGGCGACGAAACCGTTCCCTACAGGATCGTTAACCTGCGCCATGACAATGGGAATCGTGGAAGTTGCTTCCTTGGTAACACGAGTCGGTAACGGACCGGACGGTGACGATGACATCCACTTTGAGACGGACTAGCTCGGCGACGAGCGCAGGGAGACGATCGAGTTTTCCCTCCGCAGATCGCCACTCAATGACAATGGTTTTCCCCTCCACATACCCTAAGCTCGCGGAGACCCTGGCGCAATGCCTCGCTGCGGACCGGGTCAAGGAACCGAGTCATTAGGTAACCTATCCGCGGGATTTTCGTCGGTGGCTGCTGCGCTCGAGCTAAATGGAAAGTTGTCAGAAACAAAATTCCCAGACCAAAGGCAAAAGTCCTTCTACGCATGATTTTCCTCCGATCTGATTTGTGCCGGCGAGTTAGTTGATCACCTCTGTCGCCCATCTCAGAACTTCAGTGGGAATGGTCATGCCCAGCTCTCTTTCCCTCGCCCTGCCAGGGAAAGGGTGAGGGTAAGTGTTGCGAACCAGATACCGGCAGAGTGAACGAGAACGTGCTGCCGCGACCTTCCTCGGATTCAACCCAAATCTTTCCGCCGTGCAACTCCACCAGTGATTTGGAGATAGCGAGGCCGAGGCCCGTTCCTTTGGGTTTCGGTTCTCCGTCCTCCGAGACCTGATAAAATTTTGAAAGATCTTCTGACACTCCTCCGCCGAAATCCGGGACCGCTATCGTTGACGGAAACCTGAGCCCATTCCGTGCCGTCTCTCGACGCCGAGACCGTAACCCTTCCTTGAGGGGGCGTAAATTTAATCGCATTGCCGACGAGGTTCATCAGCACCTGGGTAACTTTATCGCGGTCGGCCCACACAAGGACCGAGGGCTCGGGCACCTTGACCTCGAGCAGGACGGGTTTCTCTGCGGCCAGGGGCTTCACAGTCTCCATGACCTCATGCACGAGACCTCCGAGCGAAACCCGACCGGCGTCAAGCTGGATCTTCCCTTCCTCGATTTTCGAAAGGTCCAAAGATCATTGATCAGTCCGGCCAGGTGCTGCGTGTTCGACCTGACGCGACTGAGATGGTGAGTCTGGTTTTCATTGAGCGGTCCCGGCACCTCCCGAGTAATAGATCCACCGCACCTTTGATGGCTGTGAGCGGCGTCCTTAGCTCATGCGAAACATTCGACACAAAGTCCGACTTTAAACGGTCTAACTCTTTCAACCGCTCGTTGGCAGTTTCAAGCTGGCGGCTTTTTTCCTGAATTTCTTGGAAGAGACGAACATTCTCGATGGCGATTACAGCCTGGTCGGCGAAGGTTCTGAGCAGTTCTATTTGCTCAGCCGAAAAAGGTCGGACCTCCGCGCGGCGGATTACGATTGCGCCGAAAGGCCTTCCTTTAGGGAGCAGCGGGGTGGCAAGCAGGGTGCGAACGCCTGAGATTGCCTGTCGGGGCTTGGAGTGCGGAAACTCCGTTTCGACTTCTGATTCGAGGTCGTGAACATGCACCGTTTCTCTGTCAATAATAGCTCGGCCTACGGGCGTGCCATAACTGAGTCGCCTGGCCTCGGGCACCGGCATCGACCCATACTTCGCCACGCCCGGAATAAGAACATCCCCATCGACGCGAGCGATTAGGCCATCTGTAGCGTTACAAAGCCGCGCGGCACTTTCGACCACGGCGTCGAGCACCGGTTGAATATCGGTAGGCGAGCTCGCAATCACGCGCAGGATCTCACTTGTAGCGGTCTGCTGCTCTAAGGCTTCGGCGAGCTCGTCCTCGCGCGATTCGAGCTTTCTCAGAGACGCGGCGCAACTCTTCTTTGAGTTGGCTCAGTTCGGTAGCTTGAGGATTGCTTTTTGGTTTATTGCCCTAAGCCATCCCATCGGAGTTCTCCTAAATCCATTCTAAGAGAACTGTCGCTTGGTGAATTGCGAGGAGAGCTGTAGAACACGAGGCTGTCGGATCGGTTCGAGAGCCTATCCGACCGTGAACTTCGGTGTCAACCGCTTTCGAAACCGTGTGCTTCTTTCGCATTCCCGCACATGGCGCCATACAAGAAAGTGAAACGGGTAAAACGCGCACAAAACTTTAATCTGCGCAGGTCCGACCCCGGTTCTCGCAGGAACGTAGCCCAGATGGAACGATCCAGAATCCGGGCTACGTTACTGCAGTGGGAGGGAGACGTCGCCGCTATTTTTCACCGGCTCCAGGAACCGATTGACCGCGCGCGTCGCCGATCTTGCGTCCATGCTCGATTCCGTCCTCAACCGCTTTACGGAAGTGAATGCCGATGAGGATCCGCGACTCACCGTTCTCTTCCGCTGCCTCGGAGAAGCTTTCATACCGCCGCAGCACCTCTGACGCGCCGCCGCACTGCTCTTCGACCAGCGGCAGTGATCAAGCTGCAAGCGCTGAAGCCTGATGTGGTCGGTCCCGAAGAATCGCTTCAGGACCTCCGCGGCCGCGCCTCCTTCAACGCTGTGCCCCGAGTCGTAGTCAGGCATGGGATACGTCCATTGCAGAGGCGTCCAGGTCGGATCTCCTTCTGTGTCCGGGTTACCGTCAGTGTCCGCGCGTCCGAATAGCGGTGATCGGGCGCCAGAAGTTGTAGTGATACTTGGTTTCCCAGGACCCGATGTAGCCATCGGCCAGTGCCATGTTGAGCAAACCGAACAGCCGGGCATTCTCCCACAGCGTCGAGGCTCTGTAGCTGGCGGAGACACGTGCGCGCGATGCGATTCCATGCCAGCGGCGAGCTCTCGATCCAGAACAAACCGATTTCAGTCTGCTCCTCCGTGCGCGCGCTCGGTGTCGTGCACGTCGTCGCCGCCGAGCGACTTGATCTCATTGAAGTCTGCAGCGTACTTCTTGCTGGTGACGGGCATAGGGAGGATCCGGACGGAACTGGGCGCTGTCGCGGAGGACAAACGGCGTGACGTTCCCCAGCCCGGCGCGAGGGCGAAGGCAGGGGTCGGGATGGGGAAGTCAGGGGTGAAGCGCCATTCGCCGGGATTCGTCCCTTGCGGGTAAGAAAAATCCTGCAACGGCGTATCTGAACCATCGGCGGCTCTGAGGTCCAGGATGGCCTTGGCAGCACGCTGTCCGATCTTCAGGCCCTCAGTTTTTAGGGCCATCCGCGATCGCCCCGAGCGCGGCGATATAGTCTGCGTCTATACTGGCGACACCGTTAGCGATGCACGCCGGGGAAATTCCGGGAGATCGTTGAGGAGCTGGACAAGGACGTCACGGGCCGCTGCAGCTACGGCGGCATCTACGGAAGCGCGTGCCCGCGCCTTCTTATCGAATACATAAGGACGGGAGCGCCGATCGATGGCATTCAGCGCGTCGTGGATAGCTATATGCATCATGGCATACATCCGTGATTCATGGAATGGGTCGTCCGCCGGAGATATACAGGCGGCGAGGGCGGCTCTGCCAGCGCTCGCATTCCAGTCGGTAACCGCATCCGCCCTGGCAAGACGCGACCCTCCGGCACTGAGGAAAAGGAACAGCATGAAAACTGCAAAGAATAATTTTTTCATAGAGACCTCCTTTTGCAGGTCAAGGGTGTAGGGTAAGCACTACCCGCTCTACATCTGCTCATTTCGGTGACCGTAACTGATGCGTGCTGTCTTCTTGTCGCTCTAGTCGTCGCTCTTTGTCTTCATCTTCAATCCTACAAGCAATCAACATCACCTCCTTTCTTCTTGTCGAGTAAACACCTGCGCGAACGAACGCCAGCAGTCATAGTCTACGGCGTATCAGACTTGCCTAACTTGCGTAACTCGTCGGAGATGTGAGACGGAGACTTTTCGTAGCGCAACCGGCATTGCCACGCACTAGTGCGTGAGGCTCGATGAAAGTAAGATGTTGAGGTGAACGAAAGAATTTCGAGTGGGTGGGATCTTAGGCCAGACGGCGATACACTCGAAGGGTAGTTTTTCTCTACCCCAGGTAGTGAAAACTCTACGGTGATTCGCCGAAGAACACGTGAAAAAGGTAAATCAAAAAGGAGCCTCCTGGAATTGTTCCAGGAGGCTCCCGGATGAAAACAGCACTAGTTGATGGGTAATCGTAGACCAGGAATTTTCAACTCCTGGTCTATGCAGGAAATCTTAGCCAAAGGAATTGGCCCATCTTGGGGTTGGCCGCCGCAGACCTCGCCGGTCGCGTCGAGGGAATTATCCCGCAAGCCACAGTCAGCCTGGGCCGTGCAGAAGACTTTTCCGATAAGGAAGGGACTCGTTGGAGCTTCAAGAATGTGGTTGTTTCCTACTGACTGATCACCCGCATTTCTTAGTCCAACCCGCTCGGTGAGTTGACCGGATTGCGGAAGACTTCAATTACTTTCCGTGCTTGGTCACAACCACGATGGCCTGGCGTTCAACGGCAACGACCCATATATTTCCATCTCGATCCAATGCGATTCCGTCTGCACCTTCAAGATAGGGATGCGCGACAAAGACGTTGTCGAGACAGAGGGTGTTGGGAGTGAAGGTAGTATCGCAACCAGTCTTGCTTTTAAATGGCCGTCGCGGTCGAATGTCGCCTTCCAAATTGCTCCTCGCGCCGTATCGGCAATGAACAGTCTATCTCCGTCCTTGTTGAAGTGCGAGGCCGTTGGCCACGATCGGCTGAGAACCCGTCAGTGTTGGCGGCAAGACGCGACGTTGGTGTGACGGTTATCGTACCTTGCGGCAGCATGCGGACGTCACGCCCTACACCGCCGACTCCACTGAGGTCGAGATTGACCTCATTCGCCATCGGCTGGATACGAAAAACCTCTTCACAGATTAATCGCTGGCGTGGAAGCACAGTTGGCTCCCGGTCCAGTTATTTTCCAAACTCTTCCCTGAGCCGTCATTCCGTCACTAACCCAGAGGTTTCCTCTCTTATCGAAGGCGATGCCGTTGGCTCCCGGAACGCCTGAAGCGAAAATGGCGGCGTTGGGCGGATTCTTGGCGCTTGGGTTAAACGTGTAAATGGTCCCGGCGACTCCGTCAGCCACAAACAGATCGCCGATCTCGTTAAACGCAATTCCCCTGAAGCTTGCAGTCTCCGACAGCGGGTACAACGAATCCGACCGGAGTCAGACTGGGATTGTGGAGGTTGATTTGCCAAACCGCGCAGGGAGGCGTGCCTCGAGCGCAGCGGTATACAGATTACGGTGATTGTCGCCGGTCAACCCCTCGATGAGGCGTGGCGTTGTGATCAGAGTAGTAACGGTCGCATTCTTCGGAAACGGTAGCTTATCGTCGTCGTCTCCCCATGCCGAGGAACCGCCTAGATCCGGGACAGACTTAAGTGGCGAAGGAAAAGAAGATGGCTCGCAAATGATAGGAAAACTACTAGACCAATCCATCGTGACTTCATAGCTTTAACCTCCGTGTTATTTGTCATGTTTCAGATGAATCAGTTTGGATTTACGCCGGCACGCTAGATGAGTTAGGTCATAGCTCCTCCTCTCTGAACTAGTAGAATGAACGAAAGTATCAGAGGGCTAGGCATCCAGCGCATCGTGGATGGCCGGACGCCATCATTTTCGTTTTTGGGAGACGGAGATTTTCGTCAAGCGCAAGCGGTGTGCCACGCTCAGTGCGTGAGGCTCGGTGAAAGTAAGATGTTGAGTGAACGGAAAGAATTTCGAGTGGGTGGGATCTTAAGCCAGACAGCGATACACCCAAAGGGTAGGTTTTCTCTACCCCAGTAGTGAAAACTCTACGGTGGTATCAACTTGCTGAACGGCCTCACTACAAAGTTAACGAACCGTGGTGCTACTGTCGGCGAGCGTCATTACCGTCGTGAGTCTTCGACTAGCATCAGACCATGAACTACCGCGCAGCAGCTTGCGGGTATCAAAGAATTGATTTTGTCTCAAGGTCGTCACCCTCCGAATGTTTTTATTGGGGGTCCAGCTTGCTGTCGCCCGCCTGTTTGCCTGCAGTACAGGTCACACGTAAACAGGTTTGAACATTCACTCCTGGATTCCCGCTAAAAGCATGCGGGAATGACGAACTTAGGGAAGGTGCAAAAGTTTCACGCAACAGCTCCGGGAATTTGACCCATAAGATTAAAACTCAAGATGCCGCCGCTTTAGCCCGTGCGATCTCCGCTTCGCTATATCTATAGGCGCGAAACACACGATTGTTTGGTCCGGTGGGTCCCTCGCCAAAATAAGGATTCACGTATTCCCAGACTATTTCGCCGTCGCGGGTAACTTCAAAGAGCCGGCCGAAATCGCCTTCGCAGATCAGTGTGTTCCCGTTAGGTAATCGCTGGGCGTTGGAAATCCGTGGGCTGAAGAAATCGCTTTCTCTTTTCTCCTGGTACTTCCAAACGATTTGCTTGGTTGCCAGATCAACTTCGATGACGCGTGAAAACGGCATCGTATGATCCAACCGGTGCGGGCCGTTGTCGAAGAGAAGCAAGTTGCCGTTGGGCAGCGGCATTGGGGCGTGTTGGCCGGACAGCGGTGGGGCGCCGAGCTTCCAGACAATCTTGCCGGTCTTCCGATCGATGATAATGACGGTTGAGATGTTACGAAAGCTTAATACGATGTCGCCGTTTGGCAGCTCGGCTACGCCATTGCCGTGGGTCCACTCTTCGCGCTGATCCTGCACCGCTGTAATGCAGTCTGTCTCCGGATCCAAGTGTTCCCAAGTGCGCCATTCCCAAACAATCTTTCCATCGGTTGTCATCTCGACGAGATAGTCCGAATACATCTCCCCGTTGTGTTCCGTGCCAGACATACCGCCTTTGATCTTCGGAACGAGATCCTGCGACAGCTGAGCTAAGCAAATCAGCAGTACGTTGCCGTTATGGAGCCGTATGCCGTCGTGGTGATGATCGGGGTGTCGTACCTCCCAGAGCACACGACCGTCCCAGTCGACCTCAAGCGCTGCGCCACCCTTCCAAGGTCGCTCGCTGATGAAGCGTTTTGAGTCCTCAATGGTCTTTCCGTTGTAAAAATAAGTTCCTCTTTCAGTGATATAACCGGAGTTACCGGGAGAGTACGGCATTTGCCAAGTATGCGTAACGTTACCCTCAAGATCGATGAGGTACACTTTACCTCCGCCGCTTTGCGGCGCGAACAATGTGAAGCCGGGACACGTTCGGTCACGATCACAGGCACGCAAGCCGGTGCCGGCGCGCTTTAGCTTGATCTGTTCAACAGGCGGCATAATATTCCTCGCTGCATGGTAAACCTATCGAGATCGCAACAAATGATTCTAGGAATAGATGCAATGACCCCTGATGAGGACAATAACCACAGCCTATCGTTGCCGGGTCAAGTTGAAACTTTATAAGAGTTTTCCGGATAGGGTTCTCCATCAGAGTTGACCTCCTCGCTACCCCGACGATATATTCCATCATCAGCCAGATACAGTTCTTCTATTTTATTTTCTAGCTTCTAATTTGCGAGATGCATCGATGCTGACACGAGAAGAGAATGATTTGCTGGTTTCTACAGGCCCCGGTACCCCCGGCGGTGCTTTACTGCGGCGATACTGGCAGCCGGTAGCATTGTCCGAGGAGTTGGCGGAGAACGAAGCACCCTTGCCAGTGCGGATTTTGGGCGAAGATCTCGTGCTTTTCCGTGACGATCAAGGACGCCCGGGTTTGTTGGGGTTGCACTGTTCTCATCGTCGGGCCGATCTGAGCTATGGCCGAGTCGAAAATGGGGGCTTCGTTGTCTCTATCACGGCTGGCTCTACGACATTCATGGGAATTGTCTCGAACAGCCCTGCGAGCCTGCGAACAAAGAGTTTCGACATAAGGTTCATCATCCCGCTTATCCTTGCCAGGAGATGGGCGGACTCATCTTTGCCTATATGGGTTCCGGGGCACCTCCCCTTCTGCCTGCATACGAAGCGCTCAATGCACCTCCGGGACACCGGCTGGTAACCAAGATTTTCACGAGTGCAACTATTTCCAGGCCAATGAAGGCAACCTAGATCCGAGCCATGTCTCGTTTCTTCATCGTCAAGCAAATGTGCCGCAGAACTTGAAGCGAACAGTGAAAGGTACGGACGGCAAACTTCCACTCGCCCTATACGCTACCGATCCGGCGCCGGAGATTGAAACGGAGGAGACCGATTTTGGCATCCGGATCTTTTCGATCCGGAAAACCGCCGAGGGTCGCACCTTCTTTCGCGTGACGAACTTTATTCTTCCGAATCTGGCGACTATCCCTGGGCCCATGTCCGGTGACGGGTACAATCTCTACTGGCACGTGCCGATCGACGATACCCACCATTGGCGCTACGACATCGTTTTTCGCCGCAGCGCACCGATGGATGAAAAGGACATCCAGAGAAACCAAGAGATTCTCGATGAGCTCACAGCGGACCATAAACCGATTCGCAACAAGTCCAACCGCTATCTGCAAGATCGTGAGTCGATGAAGAGCTGGAGCTTCTCCGGTATGGGACGAATCTTCAACGTTCAGGATACCGCCATCGTCGAGGGTTGCGGTCCGATTGCAGACCGGACCCAGGAGTTTTGGGCCCAGCCGACAAGGCGATTATCGCCGCCCGCCGCATGGTGTTGAGGGCGATTCGCGATCTTGACGCGGGCCGCGAGCCGCCGCCATGTTATCCGCCACGCCGAGGCGAATCGTTTTCCGCACCTTATGATTGTCTCAGAAGTGATTACGGACGGCAGCGACTGGAAGAGCTATTGGAAGAACAAATTCGCTCCCGTCGACCAATAAGCAGGGCAATCTCCATAGCATGAGATCCAGTTCCAAGCCTTCCTTCTGGAAAGTAACCCGTCGGAACTTTGATAGGTATCTCGCTTTGCTTGTTTTCTTTGCTTCACGTGGCCTCCTGTCCCGGCTCAGGACGGTGCTAAAGCCGCTCGCAAGCTAGAGAGCGCGACCCTCGGTCTTTCGGCCAAACACGTCCTCAATCTTCCAATCTACTTGGCGCAGAAGCACGGCATCTTCGAAAGCGAAGGTCTCGATTTGAAGCTCATCACGACCAAGACCAGCACGGCGATAGCCGCGCTCGTGAGCGGCGACTTGGATTTCATTACGGCCTTCAACTCCGGACTCAGCGCGGCCATTGGCGGCGCACCCTGCTGGCAACTTATGTTTCAGCTGACAAGCCGCTGCTCTACTTGATCAGCCGGCCAGAAATCAAAGACGCTAAATCACTGCGAGCCGGCATCATCGGCCATGGCGGTACTCGGGGCAGCCATTATCACGCCACCGTCGCCATGGTGAAACATCTGGGATTGGACGCCGACAAGGATGTTCAATTGATCTCAACCATCGACGTTACCCAGGGCCTGACTGCGCTCTTTCAGGGCGGGTGGCGGCGAGCACGCTTTCGCCACCGTACGATTCCATGGCGGTCAGCAAGGGATACAACCGCTTGGTATCAGGACCGGATATACTGCCTCGACTCGTCGAGAACGGTCTAGTGGTCCGCCGGGTTAAGCTGCGCGACAACCCCGACTCGATACGCCGAATGCTGCGGGCGTTGGTGCGCGGACTCCAATACGCCAGCGATCATCCAAGCGACGCCGTGGCACTGATTCAGAAAGAATGGAATCTGGATCGCGAGACCGCCCACTTCGCCTATGAAGCCGCGATCCCTACCTACAATCTCAAGGGAGAAGGCTCCGATGAGGTCATCGCGGCCGCAATCAAACGCGCGCAGCAAGACGCCAAGATCACGCAGTCTAACTTTACGCCAAAAGACTTTGTTGACTGGAGCTTAATTCGTACCGTGCAGCGTGAGCTGAAACGCTAGCAGCGCAAGGAGGTAAGAGAAATGATTATCGACGCGGATGGCCACACCCATATTCCCCACGAAGTATTCGACAACTACATGGAAAAGGAATTTACCGGCAGCGGCCCCGCTATGTTCAATATGACGACGGCCGTGGGTTCTACTTGATCGAAGGCCGGATTATCGCCAAGCCCTTCGGCTGGGGCCCGAGCACGCCGGGCAGCATTGCGGCCACGACGCGGACTCTCAAAGTGAAAGACCACGATCTCAGTGATATCCCTGGCCGGTTAGCGGATCTAGATTTGAAGGCATTGATATCCAAGTCATCTATCCTAACGTTCTCATGGCCATAAACAGTCTAGGAGCACTCCGGGTTTAGCCGCTGCCATCTCACGCGCATATAATAGCTGGATCTCTGAACGCTGCACCGCTGCGGGAGGTCGATTGAGATTCGCGGCCGTCGTCGCCTTGCAAGATCCTCAGTCCGCCGCCGAAGAGTTAAAGCGCGCAGTCACCTCTCTCGGCGCAGTGGGCGTCATGGTTCCCGGCACCATCGGCACGCGCACCTTGGATCACTCGGATCTCTATCCATTCTGGGAGATGGTGGAGCGTCTCGACGTAGGTGTGGGCATTCACACCGTGACCGGCATGTACCCCACCGTCGGCCAGGAATTGTTTGATCATTTCTTCGGCGCCAAGGCCGTCTCCATGCCTTTGACTCTCACGACGGCAATGGTTTCCCTCGTTGGTGGCGGTATCGTCGATCTTTTCCCCAAACTCGGGTTCGGCTTGCTCGAAACCGGTTGCGAGTTGGTTGCCCTATTGGATCGAAAGAATGGACGAGATGCACGAGCGCGGCGAAAAAGACCCGCGCATGTATGAGGGGGCATACTGCAGCCGCAAGACCCCAAAGAGCCGCATCAAACCTAGCGAGCTTTTCACCGCCGGCCGGATGGTCGTTTCTTGCGAGCCGGGTGAGATTATGCTGCCCGCCGTTGTCGCCGCCGCTGGAGACAAATGCATCATGTACGCTTCCGACTATCCCCATGGGGACAGCAAATGGCCGCACACCGTCTCGCGCATTCGATCGGCCGGATTCTCCGTCGATACCCAAGACCGGATCCTGGGCGAAAATGCCGCCCGGCTGTATAACGATTCAGCCGGCGTTGGGTTGAGGCGTCACGTTAGTCCCAGCGCGGCAGAGCCGCAACCAAAAGCAGCAAGTCTTACTTCACCGCAGAGACGCGGAGTTCACAGTAGATCGGAGTATCTGCGTGATCGACAACTCTTTACTCGTGCGCCCTCAGCGCCTCCGCGGTGAGTTCTCTTCTGGATCAGCCAGATCAAGATTTGCTTCAGCCACCGAGTCTAGCGCGGGCGGCGTCTGAGATCGCCACAACGGCCGGGTGCTTCAGCTTCCGATCGAGCGAGATCGCATAGTATCGTTCGGTCACACCTCCAATCGACCAACTACTTTGACGTTGTATTGCCGCTGCACTCGGCGCTGATGACCGAAGGCGCGACAAAAACCCTAATCCTCGCTGCCCAAAGACTTTCAGCAGCGCTGTCTTCGAATTCGCCACGATTGTCGGCCGGATATTTTCCGACTCAAGCCACTGGTCTATCGATCGGCGGGCCGTCGTATTAGAGGTGGGTAGCAAGAAAGGAGCGCCGTCAAGCGAGCGTGGGAATCTGGGGCGGTACTTAACTGCCAACTGTGGAGCACCCAACAATATGACGCCGCACTCGCCGAGCAGATGGTTGAAAGCTTTCACGTTGACAGCCGGATCGATGGGTCCGTCGGTCAACATCACGTCGATATCATGCACAGCCAAGGCCGCCAACAATTCGCTATTAGTGCCCTCTCGACAAATTATCCTGTACGGGTCTTTCAATTTGAGCGCAGGCTCGATCAATCGATAGGCAACCAACTTTGGCATTATGTCCGTAACCCCAACGTTCACTCGAGTTCAACCTGCCCTGGGGCCGGCCTTTGAGCGTACCCATCAATTCCTGCCCCAGTGAAAAATTTCTTCCGCATAGCGAAAAACTACCTTTCCCGTATCCGTTAGAATCAGATGCCTTCCGCTCTTGTGGAAAAGTTTTCGCTAAGCGACTGTTCCAATGATTTAATCTGGGCGCTAACGGTTGCTTGGGTGAGCCGGAGTTCAGCGCTCGCCCGCGAAACGCTGCCGATTCGCCCAACCGTCCAGAAGTAAAGCAGATGATGATAGTTAAGCCACTCCATGGCAAAAATCATAATTCGATTATTTCTATGAATCAATGAGATATAATGAATTTGTCTAATGAACACCCAAGACCTATGTTGTGTCCCAGTGAGTCACTTTTCCCGCGAAGAGGGAAAGGAAAGAGAATATGACGATGCCTGCCAGCTTTATTACAATCCACGATACGGGAGGCTCTTCGAACCGGACACGATCTTGCCGACTCAATTCTACGCCATGTTCAAGAACAGCTAATACAGAGAGCCCGAACGAAGGCTCATGGTGGCAATTCTCGAGGACGCTGTTTCGTGCTTGTTGACGGATCTGCACCGGAGCAACCTGCGGCAAAGAAAGCAATATGAAGAAGCAAAGGCCTGGGTAACTGCAAATGAAGAAAGCGAATGGATCTTCTCATTCAAAAACATTTGCGAGGTATTGGGAATGGACCCGAGTTATCTGCGTCGTGGCTTAATCCGCCCCAAACCGAGCAGCCCTATTCGTAGCCGCAGCGTCATTGTGATGTCGCGGCGCCCTTCGAGGAATTTCCGTTCCCTATTGCCGCAAAAGAAAATCAGGATACGAACGACCTCCTGAGAACCGATTTTGAGCTGGGAGTTCAAATCGTTCCAATCGTTCAAGCCGTTCAAGGCGTCTCAAACGAAAGAAACTTTTGAAACGGCGCTGCAGCATAGCCGCAGCGTTTCGGGCCAATATCCTAGCTCATCCCTCCACGGCTTGTTGTCGTCGCTGACCCGATAGTCTCGTTTCCGGTCTTCTTTGGTCGTGAAGCGGTCCACGAACCCGCATTCCCCTAACACTCCAATACTCCGCTACTCCAACACTCCATTCACGAGTCCCTTAGGATCCTCCCTGCCGCAAAAGTAGCTTATTATAGAGTCCGATCAGTTCTTGATACCGATCGCCCCATTTGTCCGGCGAGGGAATCACGACCTTGCGATCACCAATATCGTCGGGCCCCTTTATGGTAATCCCTTGTAGCCCACCCAGCGACCGTGACCGGACATGATTTCCTGACCCCTCCTCGACATCAGAAAATCCGCGATCAGCGCGGCAGCGTGCGGATGGGGCGGGCGAGACGACATGTAGATCGGAATCAATGACTTCGCCGGCACGAAGGGTTGGGGAAAGTTATAATCGATGGCGCCCCAGCTTTTCTTAGCAATCGCTTCCTGGTGATGACCATCGATCTCCACAAAGAACTCGCCGGCTGCGACTAGCTGCGTGAGCAGAGTCGGCCCGCGTCTCACGTTAAGCTTTTGCTGGCCAAGTTTTGTTGCGAGCTCCGTTCCTTTGGCTTCCCGTAATAGTCGAGCAGCGCCGCCAGCCAGTCAAAGGATTCGTCATCCACCGCCATTTTTCCTGCCCATTTAAGGTTGAGCAGGTCCTCGATAGAAGCGGGCGCTTCTTTACGGTTGACGAGCTTGGTATTAAAAATGAAAACCAGCGGTGTGGCGAAAATGCCGTTTAGATAACCCTCTTTATCGTAGAAGCCATCGCGTAAGGAATTGCGATAGGAGAGCGATAACGCATGATCGCCCCGGCTTTTTTCAACGTATTGATGGTCATGCTACGGGTGTTGAAGACATCAGTAGTGAAACGATTTCGCCCGATGCTCCGCCAGGACGCGGTTTAATAGCGCGCCGCCACCACCGGTCAAGGCATTGACCTTGAGAAAGGGATATTGCGCTTCAAAAGCGTTGATCAGATCTTGGGCATAGGCACGGTTCATCGCGACGTACCACGTGACGGTCCCTTCTTTCTTCGCGCCATCGACAAGCCGCCCTTGCCGCTCCGCTTCCGGCAACTGATTGATGTCGTCGAGCAGCTTCTCTTCGGTTTGGGCCGCGAGTCGTCCCGCGGAAAAACAAACAGTGCTATTAGATGCAAACCACTCAACCAGCGAAGAAGATTTGTGCTGAGCATCTTAACTTCCTCTTGGTTCGCCTCATGCTATGACTAATTCAGCCGACGCACGGATTCTCGTTCGCCACACCTTCCTTGTCAAGGCAAAGTTTTGTCGCCATTGACTGATAGTGTCGAAGCATTGTATGGGGAGCCGAAGGGCGGTAAATGGAGGAGAACCCTGTGAAAAGCGGCTTAAGAATCATCGACTCCGACATGCACATCATGCAGCTTCTGGGTTTAGTGGGACAGATACATGGAAGTCCGGTTCAAGGATCCTGCGTTACAGCCGGTGCGCGTACCAACGCGCGGCGATTTGAGGTAAACGAAGTCATGCCATTTGTCGGTGCCGTAGCCGCTCCTCACTCGCATTTGCAATTATTCACGCGGCCGGCGGAAAACGAAGATTACAAAGCGAAAGTCGCGAGAGGCAGAAGAGCACTTGGCGTCTTGCGCGAGCAGGTCGACAAGTCAGGCGCGGACACGATGCTGGTCATTCACGACGACCACTTCGTTAATTTTGATTTCCGCTGCTATCCGCCCTTCTGTCTTTTGATCGGTAAAGAAGCCAGGGGCAGTGGCGTTATTGATCCCGCGGAGATCGAGACAATCACCGGCGCTGTGTACAAAAATACCAGGGCAAGACTTCCTACGGGTCGGCGCCCGCGGGGATGCCGCAGCACGTCTCCGACTGGGAAGGCGGCGACAAGCCCTACGTCTACCGAGTCGACGAAGAGCTCGAGCGTCTGCATGCTCAAAGAGCTGCTCGCGATGGGTTTCGACATGCCATTTACCACTAACGGCACTATGGACGGCGAGTTGGTGCTGACACAGAATTTTTGAATCCTAAAGCCGACTAAGTCGATCATGTTGCTGTTCACCAATGGTTACGTGCCGCCGATTCCTCACCCGCGGCGTTGCTACGAGCTCGGCAGAGCAATTAGAAAAATCATCGACGGGTCGGAGCGCAAAGTGCTCGTTCAAGCCACCGGCGGCATGTCGCACTTTCCCGGCACCCCGCTATATGGCGAGGTCGACGAAGCATTCGATAACCATGTGCTCGATCTATTGTCCAAGGGCGAAGCAAAAGCGTTAGCGACAATGTCGCCCGAAGAGATACTTCGCAAGGGCAATGGGGAATTGGTAAACTGGATTATCACCGCCGGAATCATCGGCGACGGCGTCAAGGCCACCGTCGTCGAGTATGTTCGGCTTTGGCACATCGGTCTCGGGTACGCCTACTGGAAGGTCCGATGACTCAGAAGCGCCAGGATGCGCTGCGCAGTTTCATCGACGAGGCGAGGCACCTCACGACCAATCTCAATATCTTTGTCAGCGATATGATTCGAGATAAAGATATCGTCCGTCAACTTGATCACGAGCCGGATAAAGTGGCGGCTAAATACCGCTTCAGCCAAGCCGAGATCGACGCCCTTCGTGAGCGGGATATGCCTAAGCTTTATCGACTAGGCCTGCACCCATTTCTGCTTCGTGCGCTTTGCCGGCATGGTCGGCATACTGGAGTATTGGAAAGCGCTGGGCGCACCCGGCAGAGGAGACGGAACGTGATCCCCCTTACTTTTGATTTTCCCTGGCTCCATGCCGTGCCGCTTCATCAGTGCTCTCTCGTCTTCCGGACTGGGAGGAAGTTGCCCGGACCACAGCGCCTGCAATTCTTCAAAATAAGCGTCCATGGCCGGCGCATGAATCATCAGCAAGCGCGACGGCGCTGTCGCTGCGTTGCCAAAGGTGTGCGATACGCCTCCGGGAACATGCACGAATGATCCGGGCCGGCCAATCACCGTATCGTCGCCGAGGAAAAATTCTATTTCTCCGTCGAGAACGTAGAAGGCTTCTTCGCAATTGGTGTGAATGTGAGGCGGAGGTTTCCTGCCGCCCGGAGGAAGCGTGCGTTCCATGAATGAGAACGCCCCGTTCGTGCTTGCACGGGTGGCCTTGAAGAACATGGCGCTTCCTCGGGCACTAAGCGCTTTGCCTCACCAGCTTCAAAGACAATCGCTTTGTCCCTCATATTCACCTCCATTTTTGCGGAGTTCACATTTCTCGCATAGCAAAAGCAGGCGAGCCGGTGCTGCAGGCCCTGGATTGTTAGCGGTCTCTCGCCCTGGACACGGACAGGCTCCTATTCCCCTCAAACATCGTCGGATTCTCTCGCATCCTATCACTTGCTCCCCATCTCCCTCTGCGCTTCCCTGAGAATCGACAGATCGACAATGTCGTTGAAAGACATTTCGCGGCTACTCTTTACGGTTTTCTTGGTCTCCTCGATCACGAGCCGCAGTCCCTTCTCACAAATATTGATATCGTCGTCGTAAACCTTGACGACGCCGTCGTACGTCGCCGTAGCGACCTCGCGATTAAGCTTCAACCATTCCATTAGAAACTGAATCGTTCCGTCGCGATTGGCGCGAATATAGCGGTTGGCCTTGATGCCGGCTCGAATCACTCGCTTGATCTCATCGGGCTTGTCTTGAATTTTCTTCACGCTGGTCACCAATCCCGTTTCAGGAAAAACCAAAACATCGTAAGCTCTGGCAAGAATATTAAATCCCTGCTTCCTCGCCTCGAAATCCAGCGGCGGCCCGAGTACGGCAGCGTCAACCAATCCCTGACTAAGTGCGGCGAAGCGCGCGTCCGGAGGACCAACGGCGAGGTACTTCAAATCTTTCTCGGGATCCAGACCATAGTGCTTGGCGACGGCCCGCGCCGCAAAGTGCGCGACGCCGCCGAAGATGAGCACCGCCACCGTTTTGCCTTTAAGCGCTTGGACCGATTTGATTTCAGGCCGCGCCACCAGAGCGAGCACCGGGGCGGGCACATAGCAGGCCACCACTTTGATCGGCACCCCGCTGAGCGCGCCGCCGATGGCCGTACCGCCAATGCCCGTCGAATAATCCACTTCGCCGCCGCTCAACGCCGCTCTCCCCGCGGCCGCTGAGATCCGGATGACCTCGGCTTCGATTCCCTCCTCTTTCAGAAAACCTCTCTTCTGCGCCAGAGGAAAAGTCATAAACTGGCCGGCAAATCCGGTCATCGAGATTCTAATCTTGTCGGCGGCATAGACCGAAGGATGGACAAGAAAAACCGTGAGCAAAGCGCCGAGCTATCCTATTCATGCGCAATCTCTTCAGCGTGATCATCGCTTGCCTTTGTACAGCCCGTCGATGAAGCCATTTTCATCCAGCTCCTTCACGAAGCTCGAGTCCGCAAAGTCTTCAGGCTTTGCGCCGCGGGCTTTGGGATCCTTCTCACCCAACTCCAGGAGAACTTCCTTGATCCCATCCAGGGGCGGGTAAGGTTTGGACGGCACAACCGGAGAGAAAACTGGTAGCTATCCTCGACGGCCTCAGGGTCGTTCACCCGCATGTATTTCGCGATGACTCGCTTGCTGAATTCTTTTGAGTCTTATAGACGAAGATTCCCTCAACCAAAGCTCGCGTGAATCGCCGGACGGTATCCCTCCGATCTTTAATGAAGGCACCGGTAGCAGCGATGGGTGTGTTCGTATAGGCGCTGCCAAAGTCCGATGGCTCCGCAAGACTGTTGAGACGCGCCTTGCGCGCAAGTACTGTCACGGGCGGCTGGGCAACGAGCCCTGCGACCTGCCCGTTCTGTACTGCGGCGAGTCTTGTGGGTTGTCCGCCGGGGATCTGAACGATGGCAACATCCGTATCGGGCTTCAGTCCCCATTTGATCAGAATCTTGCGCGTGGCATAGTCCGAATTGGACCCGTATCGGCTAATTGCCAATTTCTTGCCGCGGAGATCCTCCGGCCGTTTGATCTCCGGATGGACGATCAAACTGTAGGCAAGGACATTCACGACACCGGCGATCAGCGTTACATCGCCGCCGCGCAAGCGCGCCGCGACCGGCGAGTTGCCGCCGCCTTGAACGATAGGCACGTCCCCCGAAAGTAAGACCTGGATCGCTCTGGACCCTCCGTCCAGATAGATAAGCGTCGTATCAATACCGTGTTTCTCCAGCAGTCCGGCCTCCTTCATGATCCACGGAACCGCCTGCGAACCAGCGATGGCGCTCCAGCCGAAGACGAGTTTATCCGCGGCCTTGGACGTGCCAGGGAAGGAAAGCAGGAGCAGAGACCACAACGCAGCCCGCAGCAGATAACCTGTGGGATTCCGTTTCGGCACTGAACTTTTGCAAGATTCGATTCTCATCATAGTTTCCTCCAAACGAGGAATCTCGGTGGGATAGGCTACGCTCTGTTATTCTGTGGCTTCAGGTGTCACCTGCTTACCGTTTGCCGGCACCGATACTAGCAATCGCCTCGATCTCGACGAGAATCTCCGGGGTCGCAAGGCTTCTGACTTCAACCAGCGTGGAGCATGGAAAATCCCCGCTAAAGAACTCCTGCCGCGCGCGCCACACTTCGGTATTGTTCTTGATGTTCACCACGTAAATGGTCACCTTTACGACGTCCGCCATAGCACCTCCGGCCGCCTCCACGAGGCTCCGGATCTTGCCGAAGATCACTTTCGCTTGCTCGTATTCATCGCGGCCTTCGATGGTCTTGCCATCGCCGGCGCGGGAAACCATGCCGGAGATGAAGAGCATGTCCCCGACGCGCAAAGCGTTGGACCATCGACCCGGTGGCGGTTCAGCGACATGGGGGCTCGTTACTCTTTCAATTTTCATGCACTTATCCTCCCTGCGTATCTTCGATTACGCAAGCCGCAAAGTTCGTTCGCATGTTGCGTGCTGTAAAGACGGGTCGCCACGCGCCAATACTCATGCCTCCGCGACCTCGAACATAGCCCTCCTTGTGGGCTACTCTGTTTTAACCCAGTCGTTCGACGCGCTCCGCCGGACTGAAAGGCGTCTGTAGTGGCGAAATTACTTCCTCGGCGAGAATATGTACTTGCTCCACATGCGTTTCCTTTGGACCGTAGGGACGCATGACAAACTTGGTAGCGCCGGCATCGATATACTCTTGGATTTTTCTCCGCACCTGGTCAGGTGTACCCAGGGCAGAGTAATCAGACGGCGGGATGTCTTGCCGCCTCGCGAATGGAAGGGCCGGCAATCTTTAGCGCTTCCTCCCTATCGTTTGCAAAGACATAAGGAACCAAAACTCCGTAGTGATCTTCGGGAATCTCCCGCCCAACCTCGGCGGCGTGATTGCAGATCGCTTCGATGCCCGCCGCGACTTCGCTCGGGGTCACGGACGAAACGAGCCAACCGTCCGCCAGCCGCCCTGCGCGTCGAAAAGCAGCCTTGCTGCGGCCGCCGACCCAAACCGGCGGACCGCCCTTTTGATAAGGCCGGGGAAGCAGCGTTAAGTCACGAACCGAATGAAACTGTCCCTCGAAGTTAACCTGCTCCTCAGTCCAAAGTTTTTTCATCAGCACGATCGCTTCGTCGCCCCGCTTGCCGCGTTCTTCCTTGCGCACCCCGGTCGCGTCGAAGTCGCGCGAATCATCGCCACCGATGCCGACTACGAGCAAAAGCCTTCCCTTACAGAGAAAATCGAGCGTAGCAAGCTGCTTGGCAAGAACTACGGGATGGCGCGTCGGCAACACAAGGGCGCTGGTGCCAAACTTCATGTTCCGCATGCGCGACGCCAGGTAAGCCATAAAGACAACGGGGTCGAGGGTCGGCCTAGGGGCAGCGATCCGGTCGCTGACCCACACCGAATCGATGTCCCAGCGCTCGCAATCGTCGATAAACTCGAGAAGACTGTCCGGCGATTCGCTGTCCAACGCACCGTCACCCAAACTAATTCCGATGCGGATTTTCAGTTGGCCATACTCTAAGGAATCGGAATTTAACCGCAAAGAACCTAGCGTGACCGAGCCACAACGAAGACTCGGAATATCTCCCGCAAAGGCGCAAAGCGTCGCAAAGAGATTAAACTTTCGGACTTGGCGTTCTTGGCGTCTTGGCGCGAGCAAATTCTGTTAGCCACGAGCCGCCAGAAAATTTGTGCAGCAGCGAACCCTTTGATGTATAGCAGTGCATATACCGCAAAGAAGATTCATTTTGTGAACTTTGCGTCCTTTGCGGTAAATAAATCTTCACAAATGCGGCATGATTTCTTTGGCGCAAATCTCCAGATGTTCCATCTCATCGAACATCGGATTGAAAACGATGAACTGCGCACCCGCACGGACGATCTCTTGAATTTTCTCCGTACATTCCGCGGCGCTACCCCAGATCGATACGCGGGGTCCAAGATCGGCATTTTTGTAACGCCTTGCAAACCACTCGCGAATACGTTGTTCTCCCTCGCTCCTTGTTGCCATCGACACAGAGATAGACTCGCTTGCCATAACTGAAAGTCGCAGGATCGCGCTTCGCGTCGGCAAGGAATTGGCGAATCATCGCCGACTCACGAATGAAAGCATTGGATGACGACGAGCCCGCTCCCATCCAGCCGTTACCGTATTTCACCGCGCGTTTGAGCGCATTTTCGTGGTGGCCGCCGAACCACAAAGGCAAGTGCGGCTTCTGGATCGGCTTCGGCTCCATAGAAACATCTCTAAAATTCCAATAGCGTCCTTGAAAACTCGTCTTCGGTTCGGTCCAGAGCAGCTTCATGATTTGCACAGCCTCAGTAAAGCGCGTCACGCGCCCTTCGCGCGTGTAACCGAAGACATCTTCATGCGATCCAAGATGACCGCCACCCAGTCCAACTCCCATAACAGCACGACCGCCACTCATGACATCCAGCGTCGAGTATGCTTTCGCCAGTTGCAAAGGATTTCGCAATGGCAGCAAGATGACCGATGTTCCCAACCGTAACTTAGTCGTGATCGCCGCCACGTAACTGAGCAGAGTCACCGGTTCCAGCATGGTGAAATCGCCGATGATCCGCTCTTGAAGCCAGAGGCTATCGTAACCGAGAGTCTCGGCCTTGGTTGCGAACGTACGGATATGCTCCATATCGGTAGGACCGTCGAAGAAACCTGAGGCAGCTCGATGCCGCAAGGCGTGTGATTATCTGCCATGAATAGTCGCTCCCGGAGAAGACTCGGTTAACCGCAAAGAACGCATAGAACGCAAAAAAGGAATTCCTGAATGCCAAAACATCTTCTCTATGCGACCTTTGCGTTCTTTGCGGTTAGTGTTCTCCTATCTTCGTGCCCTTCGTGCGCTCCTTCGTGGTGCAATCCTTAAGCAACGCCATAAAGCCGCGCGCAGTTATCCCAGAGAATCTTTTTCCTGGCGCTGCTCGGCATTTCCATCGCCATAAAGTGATTCACCGCATTTGGCCAATGCGAGTCCGCGTGCGGGTAGTCCGTCGAGATCACGACATTGTCGTCGCCGATTCTCCGACCACGTCGTCCACCAGGTTTTCTTCGACATCCACGGAGATAAAACACTGGCGCATGAAATAATCGCTCGGTTTCATGCTCAACGGCTCGTTGGTATAATCTTTGCGCAGCTCCCAGCGCTCGTCCAAACGATAGAGAACCCAGGGCAGCCAGCTGCAGTTGCCTTCGAGAAACGCCACGCGCAAATTCGGGAAACGCTCCAACACGCCGCCGGCGCAGAAACTCCCCACTGCGAGCATCAGCTCGATGGGATTGCGAAAGGCGTTGATCAACACCGCTTCGTTGCTGTGGCCTTTGAAACGATGGACCACTTGGTCGGTGTTCGGATTGGCCGCCGGATGGAAGCAGATCGGCGCGCCCAGCTTCTCCGCTTCGCGCCAGACCGGATCGTAGTAGCGGTCGTGAATATGGCGGCCGTTGGCCGGCTCCGGAACCAGGCATAACCCGATGGCGCCCAATTCCGTGATTGCGCGGTGCGTTTCATCGACGGCAAGATCGACATCATGCAGCGTAATTAGCGCCGACGGCCTCGAGACGCTTAGGATCGGCCTTGCAAAAATCCGCCATCCAACTATTCCAGGCGCGGCACAGGTCGTTGGCATATTCGGGCTCGAGGCTGTCGTCACAGTGCAGCGGAAAAGTTCGAAACAGCACGGCCACATCCAAACCTTCTTCGTCCATCGCTTCCAGTTGGGAGACGGCATCGTAGTTGCGCTTAAACGGTTTCTCATAGCGATGGGCCACCGAATCCTCGCCGGGGGCCGCCCTCGCCGGGATTGGTTTAGGGGTCGTGCTCGCAAGTGCTTGCACACCCGAAGTCCTGATTGGGTTGCCGTTGGCGAAGGCAAATTTAATTTGGCCATGTTTCTTCCTGGGCTCGCCGCGCGGGATCCGGTCGCCCCATTTGGGATCCATGTATTTCAAGTACAGGTCGTGCGGTTCGAACACATGCATGTCGCTATCGAGTATCTTGAATCCGTTCCGTGCCATGGTTAGTTCCCCCTTTTACGATTTCATAAGTTAGTTTTGCTCATTTGTACAGAGAATCCGTATAGCCGCTGTCGTCCAATTCCTTAATGAACCGCATGTCAACAAAATCTTCCGGCTTCGCTTCTTAGCTCTAGCGTCGGTTTCCGCCACATAGTCGATAATTGTTTTAATGCCGTCTAGAGTCGCGTATTGTTTCCGCGGCATGACAGCTTCCGAAAAGGAAAGGTCATAGGTCTTGACCAAAATATCTCGGTCTTGCAACCCTTTGAAGTATTTCGCCAGGATCTTCATACCGGTTTCCCGATCCGTCTTGATGCGGTGGACCGCTTCTTACGTAAGATCTCACGAAGCGCCGCACGGTGTCGGTGTGCTCTCTAATGTATTTGCGCGTCGTAATCGCTCCGGTATGCGGCCAGGGGATGCCGAGGGCCGATATGTCGACCAGAACGTTGAGCCCTTTCTTCTGCGCCATGACGCTCGCAGGTGGATTGAGCGGGGTCGCTACCACGCGCCCGGTTTCCAGTGCACCAAGACGTACTGGGTTATTGCCGACCGGTAGCAGTGTCACGTCCTTGCCTGGAACTAGAGCGAATTTTCGCAGCGCGAAACGGGCGGCAAAGTCCGTCGTCGTCCCAAAGGAGCCGATGGCAATGTAACCGCCTCTTAGTTGATCTCCGGACTTCGTTTCAGGACGTGTTACCAGCCAATAGTTGATCGTGGTGGTTCCACCCGTGATCATGACGAGGTCGGCGCCTCCGATATTGCTGTTCACCAGCGGCAAGCCGGAGCCATGGGAAATGGGACACTCGCCCGAGAGAATGACCGACAAAGATCGCGGTCCCCCGCCACCAAGAAAGACCGCTTGGGTATCCAGACCGTTTTTCTTATAGATACCGGTCTCTTGAGCGACCCAGATCGGCAGCCCTTCCGCGCTGATCGCGGTGTTGCCAATCACCAGGCTCGCCGCCTCTATGACGGAAGGGCGAAAAAGGAGCAACAGAAACCATAGAATATGACCCGTTTTTCCCAATGGAATCATGGCGATGACCCTCGTCGAATAGCCGGCTCCGGCAAAGTCTCCTTTGACCACGATTAGTATCAGGCCATCGCCTCTGTCAACAATAAAATCACGTGAGCTTCCATCCGAAAGAACATCAGACTTTGCCTTGACAACCTGGGCAAGAGGGGTAAAAGATTTCGCATCAGCGAAGTTCTGAGAACCCACTCGGAGGATAAAATGCGCCTGAGGAGTCAAATCGCAGTGGCCACTCACTTTTTCGTGCTCACATTATTATTATTTTTATGCGCTGGCGCCGATGCAAATGCCCAAACCCGGGTCTCCATCGGCGTGACCGAAACCATCGAAACCGCCAATCCTTACGGCGACAGCGTCTCGCTCTTGTACGGAATTTGGAGCGAGATTACCGGCCCTTTCTGTACCTACAATTACCAAAAGGAGACTTCGAGGGCCGTTTAGCCGAGCGCTGGAAAGTCGAAAATCCCACTACTTGGATCTTTTACCTGAATAAAAACTATAGATTCAACGATGGCTCGCCTGTAACTGCCGATGACGTGGTGCATTCCATGATGAACCGAGTCATCAACGATCCTCAATCAAAGCAGAAAGCCTCAGTCGCCGGTCCGGTCATCAAAGCCGAAGCCGTGGACAAATTCACCGTCAAGTTCACCACCGACAAAGCGGCAGCTCCGCTTCTCGGTTTTGTTTGCGACCGGTTAATCATCACCAGCAAAGCCGCCTTCGATAAATACGGCCGCGATGCAGCGGACAAGGAACATATGATGGGCGGAGGCCCCTACCGGCTGAAAGAGCTCATACCCGGCCAGCGATTGGTCATCGCTAAGAGGCCCTGACCATCCGGAGGCGAAAAAGAATCCCCGTGCTCCGGACGAGATAGTTTACCGTGTGATGCGCGAAACCGAGCAGCGGGTCACGGCTCTACTGAACGACGAAATTCAGATCGCCCAGTTCATCCCGCCCCATCTGCGCCAACGGGTTGAGAAATCTCCCAATTTGAGAATCACGGGTGTCGATTCGGTGGAAATCATGTTCTTGGCAATGCAACCCAAAACGCCTTTCGATAAAAAGGAAGTGCGCCAAGCTGTTTGTCACGCGATCAACCGCGACCAGATTATCAATACAGTTCTGGAAGGATTCGCCAGTCGGCTCGATGGTCCCATCGGTCCCGGGCAATACGGTTACGATCCCAACCTCAAGCCGAAATTGAACTACGATCCAGAGACATCAAAAAAACTACTGACTCAAGCCGGCTATCCCAACGGCGTCGACGTCGAACTCCAGACTCCGGTAGGACGCTACACTTTGGATAAGCAGTTAACGGAAGCCATGATCCCTATGCTCAACGCCGGCGGCTTTCGCGCCAAGTTGCTGACCCCAGAGTGGCCGACGCTTTGGGCCAACGTCCAGAAAGGAACCATCCCCTTTTATTATATGGGCCGCGGGTCGGTTCAGGACCCGAGCGCGGCGCTGCACCAGTACTTTCACACGGGAGAGACGCCGCGCATCGGTTATTCCAATCCAAAGCTGGACGAGCTGTTGGACAAAGAGCAAGCGGAGTTCGACCCGAAGAAGCGACGACAATACCTGTCACAGGCCATGAGCATCATTACTGACGATGCGCCCGCCTGTTTCCTGTGGCGCCACAAGCTGCTTTGGGGACTTAACAACCGCGTGGATTACAAACCTTTGCCGGACGCTCGAATGTTCGGCATGGACATGAAAGGTCCAACGATAACTTTTTCATGGTGGACGGTAACAATAAACCTGATACCGCGGCGCGACGCGCAACCGTGATGGACGAGTAACATCCCACGTTGGAATAAACAGCTCAAATGGCCAGCTATCTGGTTCAACGGCTCGCAGGCACTGTACCCGTCCTACTCCTGATCAGCCTCCTGGTATTTCTCCTGATCCATGCAGCACCGGGCGACCCGACACTGTTGCTTTTGGGCGAGGAGACAAACGCCGCCGAGGTTGCTAAGGCAAAGGCACAGTGGGGATTGGACCGCCCACTCTACGTTCAATATTTAAAGTTCGTTGCGTCAACGCTGACCGGGGAATTTGGCAAGTCGTTTAAATACGCCGAGCCCGTGAGCAACGTCATCAAAGCACGCCTCCCGGCCACTATCGAGCTGGCGATTTTCTCGATTATCATCGCCGTTGTTTTGGCCATACCGTTAGGCGTCTGGGCGGGCTCGAAGCCAAACTCGTGGCTGGACAATGTCGGAACCACCTTTGGACTTTTTGGCATCAGCATGCCCTAGCTTCTGGCTCGGCATCATGTTGATTCTGCTGCTCGCGGGTGTTCTAAACATCCTCCCCACCGCCGGCCGCAGCACTTACGGAATCGCCGGGCCCGAAACCACCGGTTTCTACCTACTCGACAGTCTACTCCAGAAGAATTGGAAGGCCGTGTGGGACGCATTGACGCACATCTGCATGCCGGCATTGGCCCTCGGCGTGAATATGCTAGGCATCTTGATGCGGGTAACTCGCTCTTCTGTTTTGGAAGTTATGAACGAAGAATACGTTGTCACCGCACGGGCCAAGGGACTCAGAGAAAAAACATTATCTGGCGTCATGTCACCAGCAATGCCCTCATACCGGTCATTACCGTCGTCGGGCTTGAGCTGGGAACGCTGCTGAGCGGTTCTATCATTGTTGAAACCGTCTTTGCGTGGCCCGGCGTTGGTAGTCTTCGATCACGGCCCTCAATTCCCGGGATTATCCTCTGGTCACCGGCATCGTCATCACCTACACGGCGGCTTTCGTCGTTATCAATCTGGTTATTGACGGACTTTATGCAGTCATTGACCCTCGAATCCGCTACTGAAAAAACGCCCGGTCTGGTGGGCCGCTTGGTGCCACGGCTGCACGCGAAGGCGTTTACCGGAGGCCTGATCGTGCTAACTTTCATCGTGGTCGGCATCTTGGGTCCGGCCCTCGCGCCTTACGATCCCAACAAGCAAGAACTCACGGCGATGACAAAACCACCTCAAGGCATCGGCTCTCTTCATGTCCTCGGGACCGACAACCTAGGGCGCGACGTTCTCAGCCGGGTGATTTATGGCGCTCGGGTTTCGCTTTTAGTGGCGTTTGCTGTGGTCTTTATCTCAGGATTTGTCGGCATAAGTCTCGGCGCAATTTCGGGCTACTTCGGCGGCAAGACCGACTTCCTCATCCAGAAGCTAGTCGAGGTCGTGTGGGCTTTTCCACCGCTGCTGCTCGGCATCACGATCATGGCGTTTCTCGGCCAAGGGCTGTTCAATCTTATTCTCGCCTTGGTGGTGCAACGTTGGATTCCCTATTGTCGCGTGGTTCGGGGACAGGCATTGAGTTTGCGGACGCGTGAATTCGTGGTCGCCTCACGATGTTTGGGAGCCCGCAACGCGCAGATTATTCTACGTCATATTCTTCCAAACGTGATTCAGACGTCCTTAGTCATCGGTACCTTTGCCATGGCATCGGCAATAATTGCGGAAGCCAGTCTCAGCTTTTGGGTGTCGGGGTGCCACCCGAAATTCCCACCTGGGGCACCATGCTCGCCGACGCGCGCATTTATATCAGCACGGCGTGGTGGTTGCCGCTCTTTCCCGGTCTCTGCATCTTCGTCACCGTGCTCGGCATTAATCTTCTCGGCGACGCGCTCCGTGACCTTCTCGATCCGCGTTTGAAACGAGCGGGCTCGGGAATATAGACTAGAACACTGGAATACTGGAATGGTGGAATAATGTGCGGGGAACACTCCTACATTCCAATATTCCATCACTCCATCATTCCATTATTCCACTCGCCTTTTCGTCTCTTTCTTTGATTCTCCCACCGACTCGTGTAGATTAATCAAAATGCGAAGGACAAAAATCGTATGTACCATCGGGCCCGCCAGCGCTTCTGAAAAGGTTCTCAAACAGCTTATCCAGACCGGCATGGACGTTGCTCGCCTCAACTTCAGTCACGGCGACTATGCGTTCCATCGACGCATTATCCGCATGATCCGGCGACTCGAACGTAAACTCGACCGGCCCGTCGCCATCCTGCAGGACCTGCCCGGTCCCAAGATCCGCATCGGTGCCGTGGAAGGCAATCACGTCCGCCTCCGGAGCCGCCAGCCTTTAGTATTGACCACTCGCGAGATGGTCGGCAATGAAGAGATGATTTTCGTCAACTACAAGGGTCTCACCAGGTCGGTGAAGAAAGGCGATCCGATTTTGCTCGGCGACGGCGAGATCGAACTAGAAGTAGTCAAGGTTGGAAAGCTAACCGTGACTTGTCGGGTCGTGGTTGGCGGTATTCTCGGTTCGCACAAGGGCATTCACTTTCCGCAAAGCAGCCTTAACATTCGCGCTCTGACGACCCGCGACAAAGAGGACCTCGCTTTCGGCATTGAGCACAAGGTCGATATGATTGCCCTTTCCTTCGTCCGTAACAGCGACGACATTGTCTACGCGCGGCGGGAAATGAAAAACGCGGCGCTTCGGTCCCGATCATCGCCAAGATCGAGAAACATGAAGCCCTCGATCATATCGACGGCATTCTCGAAGAAGTTGACGGGATCATGGTGGCGCGCGGCGATCTCGGCCTGGAAATCGCGCCAGAAAAATTCCGGCGATGCAGAAAATGATGATTCGGAAGGCAAACGTTCTAGGCAAACCCGTCATCACGGCGACACAGATGTTGCGCTCCATGGTTCAGAATCCGCGCCCAACCCGCGCCGAGGTCGCCGATATCGCCAACGCCGTCCTGGACGGAACCGACGCCCTGATGCTGTCGGAAGAGTCCGCAGCGGGCGATTATCCGGTGCAAGCCGTCCGGACCATGGCCGAAGTCGCCGAGGAAACCGAACAAATCCTCGAACCCCGCTATCAATTCACCGGGCGCAAAAAAGCATCCCCGAGGCCATCAGTTTCGCCGCAATTTCGCTGGCGCGGGATCTGCAAGTCGCAGCTTTTCTTATACCCACATCGCTCCGGTAGCACGGCCCGCATGATTGCCCGTTATCGGCCGCAACATCCAATCATCGCGTTCACTCCAGAAAGGCCGACGTTGAAGACTCTTTGCCTCGTCTGGGGCGTCTATCCGGTCGCAGTCCCGGCTTTTCATAGTACCGACGCGATGTTGCGGGATGCCCAGAAGAAGGCGCAGAAGCTCGGCTTCGTGAAACGGGGCGACTTGGTCGCCATCACTGCCGGCTTGCCGCTTCAACAAGCGGGCACGACGAACATGATCACGGTCAAGCCGATCGAGTGACAACGGGCGCTGGAGTAATGAAATAATGGAATAATGGAATGATGAGTAATGCGTTTCAAGCCAATCCTCCAACATTCCAGTATTCCAACATTCCATTTCCCTGCCAGGCTGTTGCAACTCTGGGTAGAAATGGTCTAGAAGTCGGAGTAACAGGAGGATCATTTTATGGCTGACGCACTGAAGGCTTTTGAGGCAGAACTCGAAAGTAAGAATTTCAAAGGTTATTGGCAGAACGTTCAGGGCGATGTCAACCGCGAGCCGGTGCCTTCGTTCGAGCCTTGCCATTGGAAGGGAAAAGATCTTTTCGCCGCCATGGAAAAAGCCGGGGATGTGGTCGGCTTGGATGTATCGTTCCGGCGCGTAATCCAAATGTGGAATCCTTCGCTCAAAAACGGCACCTCGCGCACGTTGGTTTTGAATCTTCAGTTGCTCAAGCCCGGCGAGGATGCGCTGTCACACCGCCATATGGCTGGGGCGATTCGTTTCATTCTGAAAGGCCATGGAACGCGTCTCATCGTCGAAGGCGAATCATTCGAGATCGGCGAAGGTGATTTTGTCACCACGCCCAGTTGGACCTGGCACGACCATGAGAATCACGGTGGCCAGGCCATGATGTGGCTCGATGGACTGGACTCACCTCTGGTGCGACTATTGGAAACTGATTTTCATGAACCCGATCCGCGCAGAAAACAGCCCGTAACGAAACCGGAAGGATACACCTTGGCGACGATGGGCGCATTGCGACCCTCCTGGGTCCGGCAGAATTCGATCCAGCCACCCGCCTTTTGTTACAAGTGGGACGACACCGAAAAGGCGTTGAGCAAGGTCGGCGAACAACCCGGCGATCCATACGACGGCATCGTTTTAGAGTATGCCAATCCTTTGACCGGCGGACCGACGCTTCCAACCATGTCTTGTCAGATTCACATGCTCCGTTCCAATGAAAAGACCAAGACTCACCGGCACACAAGTTCCACGATCTATCATGTGTGGAAAGGAAGCGGTGTAACCACCATCGGCGATAAACGCTACGAGTGGGAAAAAGGCGACTCCTTCGTCGTCCCCCTCTGGTATCACCATCGACACGAGAATACCTCCAAGGATCCAGCGGTTCTTTTCGTGATGTCGGACAAGCCTGTCATGGAAGCTCTGGGTCATTATCGCGAGGACGCGAAGCCCGAATCATAATTGGAAGCAGCTACCCATGTTCAAGATCGACCACAAACTCGGCCCCGATGAATTTATTCAAACATTTTTCGAAGCCAACAAGAGTGATCATCAGAGGCCGCCTCACCCGTGGGAGATTCTGTTTCGCGGCGGGAACTGCTAGGGACTCGGCAGCAAAAATCGGTCCCACCTACCGTTGCAACTCCTCAGTCGTAAGCCCCAGATTCTCGCCACTTATAGATCACCATTAAGATCGATGCGGTCTGGCATGATCGTTGGCTGAGAGGATCGGGGCGATTGCCCGGTTCAAAGAAACCCCCAATAAGTTTCGTCTAAGAGGAGCAGAGGAAAGAAGAGAACCTTCTATCCACCGTTGGCCACTACGACGAACAGGGTGACGAGAAAAATCATGATCCCGCCTATCGCAGTCAGCCGGAGCAGCCATTTCTCGACCCGCAGTCTCCTTTTACTTGCGCTAGCGTGAGTTTCGCATCCCCCAGCGCACGATAGAAAAGTAGCGCGGTTTTCCTTCTCCGATGACTCCGACGGCCATGGGGTCGTCTGCGCGGCTCCAGATCTCTATACGTTCAAATGAACGTGTTGCCTTTTTGATCTCTGCAATCGCAGGATCAGGAATGGTATTGAACCGTGACTGGAGATGTCCTATCTGTCTCCTCACCGGCAAGTATTCTTGCCACACCGTCAGCTCCTCCCCAGACAATTCCGGATAGGGAATCATCGGCTCACTTGTGCTGGCGGGAACCGCAGCCCTTTCATCATAATAAGTCTCTATAAACATAAAGCCTCCTTTCCTGTGCTATAAAACTTCTGCATCTGATGGTCCCTCTGAAATATAAAAGCCAGTACACTCTTGCGGCACAACCGCAAAAGCGACTGGCTTTAATGACTCATTTGTCTTCGCCCGAGGAACACACTTCGTTCCTCCTCAAGACCAACTAACCTAAGCTAGCCCTATCAGAGATGAAGAAGCTTTATCCGAGCTGGAAGGTCTATCAAGATGGATGGGCTGTGACCCTTCGACAGCACCGATAGCACTGTGGGAAGTGACTGTCAACAATAGGGCAGCCCGATCTGCTTTACATGCTTTCAAATTGACGATGAAGTCAAACTTCGTCCGCTACTCTTATTTTAAACTTCTATCTCCTTCCCTCACCTTTCTCTCTTAACAAAATCGCGGCGCGATTTGCTCGACTCTCTCCGGCGCCGCCGGCGACAGGCTGTGCAGCGTCGCGACGAAAATTCGGATGGGTCATGCCGGAGCCGAGAAAACGTCCAGCGCATTTGCCGGGCTTCGGACCAAGGACGCCTTAGGATGAAAATTTAGGTTTGTGCTAAACTCCCCTCCCCGCGCTCAGTTGTAACGATAAGTCAAAGATTGACAACTTTTGTCTAACGGTTTCCACCTTGCATCGCGTCTCTCGAATTTCGGACTCGAACAATATCATTTAAATTCTTGTAAACTCCTTGACTCGGCTCGAGCTGAGAAGTAAAGCCGATGCTAGAAGCTAGATCCGTCCCGCTGTTTAGACAAAGCGAACGACTCCATCAGCTGCTGCGCAAAGAGGATCGGCATCATGTACAACGGCTATTTTGGATTCCTCGAATCGCCCTTCAGTGTTACTCCTGATCCGCGTTTCTTTTATACCAATCCTGTCTACCTGGAGGCCTACGCTATCCTGCGCTATGGGATCGAAAGCAAAAGGGCTTTGTCGTTGTTACCGGCGAGGGTGGGAACCGGGAAAACCACGCTGCTACGTAAGCTGTTGCATAGCTTCGAGACAACCGTCCGTTCGGTCTTTATTTTCAACACCCACTTAAGTTTTCCCGAATTGCTCCAAGTCGCGCTTCGCGATCTCGGTTTAGCTTCTTCTAAAGACACAAGCAAAGTCACGATGCTTGAGGAGCTGAACGGCTATCTCATCAAACAACTCGAGCAAGGCCACACCGTAGCCATGCTAATCGATGAAGCTCAACACTTAAGCGTCGAGGCGCTTGAAAATTTAAGACTTCTGTCAAACCTAGAGACCGATCAACAAAAGTTGCTCCAGATCGTGCTCATGGGCCAACCTGAGCTCGACGCAAAACTCGATCAACCTGGGCTCCGTCAGCTTAAACAGCGAGTGGCCGTTCACTGCCGGCTGGACCCGCTTAAAGACGAGGAGGTAAATCCGTATATCGATTTTCGCTTGCGGACCGCCGGGTATGAGGGCGGGGGCCTGTTTCACCGTGACGCGGTTCGGCAGATCGCCTTCTATTCGAAGGGGATTCCGCGGCTAATCAACATCATCTGCGATAATGCCCTACTGATCGCTTACGCCGAGTCTCGAAAAACTGTCTCCGTAGATACAATAAAGCAAGTTGCCCGTGATCTCAGGATAGGATCGGAAGTCCAGATCACTAATGCAGGCCCAAACCCGGCTTTCTTATCGGCTAACACCAAACCGCAAACATTCATCCGCAAACCGCCCAACGGGGCCTCTGGGCACAGGGCGAGACTCTTTGCAGAGCCGGAGTTGGAACAGCACTGGGAATCCTCTTCCTTGTCGTCGTGGCAAGCGTCATCGATCCACGCAACTTACTCATCAGTATTGCTGGACAAAGTCTTAAAGTCGTCGAGCACAATCTAAATCAAGCAATCGTTCCGCAAAAGGCCAATGCAAAAGTCGAGCTCCAATGGAAGGGCCGGCGGGTGATAATTCGGTCTGGCGCCACGATCTACAAAATTGCCATGGATGCCTATGGAGCTAACACCGATCTCGGCATGGATCTGATCAAAGAGCTCAACCCTCAAATTGAGGATCTTAATTGGGTGTTTGCAGGGCAGGATCTCTTGCTCCCTTCCTTGACGCGGGAGACATTGCTGCGGCAGCAACCCGACGGTTCGTATCATCTCATCGTTGCATCGTTTCGCAGCCTGACCGGAGCCGAGGAACACGCCCGACTCCTGAGAAACAAAGGCTATCAAGTCACGATTACACCGAGAAGAGTTTCGGACGATCTTTTGTTGCATCGGGTTAAAATTGACGGCTTAAAAACCTTGAAGAGGCGAATCAAATTTGGCAAACCGGGCTACGAAACGAATGGCTCGCACTCGCCGGCAACCGAGAGGGGACCCTCAGGTAAGCGGGCAGATATGGATAATACCTCTACAACACGCTGTGCGCCTATCATCACACCGAAGAACATGAAGGCGATTGGAAAGAATCCGCATTGTAACGCTTCGCTCCAGTCTTACACGGAGCATTCATTCACCTATGCTGGCTTAGCCTAATGACCCCTTCGTCCGGTTGAGCTGCGGGTTAGACGCATGTTTCTTTGCCGCTGTTATCTACCTCTAAAGGATGGCCGAGTTTTTTCCAGAAAGGCATTCGTTCCCACCCGGAAGTCTTCCGTTGAAGCCACCAAACCAAAGTAATCTGCCCCAAGAAGTGCCGATTCTTCCAGAGTTAGATTCATGCCGCGATGAATGGCTTCCCACGTCATTCTCACGGCGATGGGCGCCTGTGACAAAATTTCATGGATGAGATTTTCTGTCTCAGAAATGAGAGCCTCAGTTTCAACTACCTTGGTTATGAGTCCTAGCTGTACGGCCTCCTCGGCACTGACGAGTTTTCCCGTAAAAGTAATTCTGCAGCGCGTCCTTTTCCAATCAATCTGGGGAGTCTCGTCGTGCCCCCAAATCCGGCAACTGCCCCGATACGGACCTCGGGATGCCCCAGGGTGGCATGTCGAACCGCCACGCGGAGCATGCAAGACTCGGCCAACTCGAGACCACCGCCAAGGGCATGCCCGTTTATGGCAGCAACGACGACTTTTCCCATCGTTTCTATCCGGTTGTTTACGGATACTGCCATCTGGGCTAGTTCCCGAACCTCAAGAGCCGAGGCATGGTTGAGAAACCTAATGTCCGCTCCAGCCGAGAGAGGCCTTTTCTCCAGCGCCGGTAATTATCACGGCTTTCACCGCTTCATCCTTCTTCGCAACGTCGAGAATGGACCGCTAGTTGTTGAAGTAAGTCCTTGTCAATGGCGTTTAGAGCTTCAGGTCTATTGAAAGTAACCCGGGCAATTCCTTTTCTTCACGATACAGCACTGATTTGTTCTCTGACACGTGTGTACCTCCCTTCAACATTAGTCGGAAGTGAGTGCGGTTCTTTCGCGTCTAGCCAATGAGTATGTTGGTGAGCATAGTATTATTCGCCAGTTCTTTTGACCAACCGCGATTCTCCTGCCGTGGCAGCAACTTGTCAAGATTTTGCCTGTTCCTGGCTCCGGACAAACGTTGATCAGCATAATATCAATATGCCTGACAATAGAGATGTTGATCGAATTCATATTCGAAAGCGCTCAAGCCGGTTTTTGCGGAAAACCCTCGGTAGGATTGAACTGAAGGACGTGTCAAGCGGATCTGACCGAAGATAGTAGACGGGATATTAATTAATTTGCGCCCTTATTCTTTTATGTTAATTTGATTCTTGCCAGGCTGTTTGGAAAAACGGGAGGCGCACGATTTGAACCCATGGAACGTTATGAACTGTTTAACTGTCCACTCCCTCGACCAAAGTGAGGTGACGTTATGGATATATTCATAAAAGTCGCTCGTCGATACTATGAGCGATTGCGGAGTCAAATCCCCACCGAGTCTCCCGCCCGTGAGGCCATCGACAAAGCGACGCGAATTGATCATGCCGTCGAGGGGTACTGTTTGAAGGTTACAATATTCCCTGTGACGAGGACCAGGCGCGCATCCTTCTCGAAACAGCGAGACAATATTGCCCCGAGATTGTCCCGCGACATCGAGGAAGCCCTAAGGCTCGCCCGACGCGACTGACAGGCCGGCGTAGACGCCGCGGGCAAGGACCGATAGCACTAACCAATTTAGTCGATACGCAAAGTCAGGCGCTTCCGACTTGCTTCCCGTCCTTGGTGACGACCACCGTGCAGCCGCTCTGGAAACCTGCGCAGCCACAGTCCGAACAGCGCCACCTGATTCCGCCAGGTTCGTTCTTCCTGTTGGTCCCCCGGGCGATGTGGGAACTCAGCTAAAATCTTAGACGTTTCCTGGTTTTTGGTTGCGCGAGTGGAGCGGGACGATTGGAACAACTGGAACTTTGGAACCTGCGTTAGCCTGAAACGCTTTGAACGGAGCATAGCGGTTGAACGACTGGAACGATTGGAACTGGCTACTGCATACGTGAAAGTCGTCTCCACGGATTCTCAAAGGATTGGCAACCGAATCGATGACCGAGTTCATCGTGAAAGTTTTCTAACGTGGCGATGGTCGTTGCACGATATTTGTCGGGGTGGCATTCCGTCAGGTGTATTGGATATAATGAAACACTATGGGGATTCTATGGAAGTTTATCCTGGCATTACAATGGATCCGGCGATTCGCTTCGGAAAACCTTGCATCAAGGGTACCAGAATCGATGTCGCAACCGTGCTCGGGAGATTCGCCGCGGGCGATAAGATCGAAGAGATCCAAGAAGATTATCAGCTCACGCGGGACCAGGTCATGGCGGCTTTTGCCTACGCGACACACGTAGCTGAGCATCTTCCTCCGGCCGTCAAATCGGCATGATCATCCTGCTAGATGAGAATTTTCCGCTACGATTCTACACCCGGCTTCAACAAGAAGGTTTCTCAGCTGAACATATTCTACTCACCCACCGGGGAATTCACGACCGAGACATCTTCATTCGGCTTAGACAGGAAGAACTGCTATTCCTAACCCAAGACCAAGACTTCGTGGATGCCGCACCAGACTGCAAGGCGAGCATCATTTGGTCGCGTGTGTCGCAATCTATGGCGATCGACCGACGAGTTGAAATTTGGCTGAACGCCGTGACGCAATTCCTTTCGAAGAAGTGGGCTGAGAAATTCTTCGAGCTGTACGACGACGGGAAGCTTCATCCCGTGGAAGTTATAAAAAGATAGATCTTTTTCGAGGTATTCTTGTCTGTCACCAGCAGAGACGAAAACCTCCGTCATACGCACGCTCGCTGCCACGACGCGATGCGGAAAATCGGTAACGGGGTGTGGTCATTGAACGGTGAACCTTTGAACTTTGAACTGCCGTGAGGCTTGGAACGTTTGGAACGTTTTGAACGGAGCATAGCGGTTGAACGGCTGGAACGATTGGAACGTCTGGAACGAGCCCTTTTCTGTGGAGGTTCGCATCTGTCTCATGGGTTTTGTCAATTGCTGTGTACTGTCCCCGGAATTGCTTTGCCGCAAGCCATAACCAATATCAAACTATTTTAGATGTGCTGGGGAAAGCTACTGGCTATCTTGCTAGCTGATTATATAGCCAAGCCCACGCGTAACCAAAAATCGAGACCGTGATTACCAAAATGACGAGCGTCTGAACGAAATAACTGAAGGAAATTTCTTTGGGAAAAAGCGAGGCCACATCAGCGCCCAGGAATTGTGCATTAAATAAGTGTCTAAAAACTGCGGTGCAAAGAGGCTGACCAGGTAAAAGAGAATATAAAGTGCGCCGGTTAGAATCGCGAGTGAATTGGCAAAGGCAGCCTGGTTCAACATAAGCGATCAGACCTTTCTTCCCAGCCTAAAGCCTCAGGAGGAAGATTACTCCAGCTGTGATAGTATAGTTGATCTTATTGCCTTGGACTCCCTCTTGGGAACTGGAACTAGCCGATGACACCAGAGTTGGAACGCGCCGTCAAGCGCTATAGACAGTGGTTCGGTTCCTACAAAAACTCGGGTGAGTTGATAAAGGTCCAGGTTTGGCTCACCGTCAACAACGGATGCATCGAGTTTCTGACCCTCGATGATTCGTACAAAGTTAAGCGCATACGGAGGAACCCGCGCACAGTTTGTTATATCGGCGATAAAGAAGGCCCTCAGATCCCTGGTACTGCTGAGATCGTGATGGGCAGGAACGCAATTTGGCGGGTGTATCGCGCCTACTGGAAGACGCATCCGTTAATCATGGCGCTCATCGCGTTCTCAATTAGAAGGCGGATCGAAAATCGCAAACAGGTTCTCATTCGCGTCCACCCCGATGAGCCAAATCCTCTGGCCGGCGTGACGGATCCACCGGTTTGATCCAAAACTTCTCTCTTCCCTATAGAAGCTACCGCACCCATCTTTGCAGAGCTGATCTTTGGGCTGGCTAATTCTCCCGAACCGACCAGATTCCCCAGCCTTTGAGAAACACTTCCTTGCGCTCACTTTGTGGTGCAACCGTCGTGGAGAGATCGCTCGCCCGTGAAACCCCCAGCTTCTCTTGGTACTTTTCCTCCCCTTGACACGGTGACAGGCCGTGATTAACGTTCCCTACATCTAAACAAAAGCTTTAAAAAGGAGGGCTAATTATGGAACTAGTAAGATGGGATCAGGTTGAGGGTGTAAACAGATTTCAGTCCCGGATCAACGAGCTATTCGAAGACACGTTCGGTCGGACCCGGGCGCAACAGAGTGCTGCCACTGGAGTCTGGTATCCTCCCGTGGACATTCTTGAAAGTAAGGATTCGTATCTCATTCGCGCCGAGTTACCCGGAATGAGAATCGAGGACCTCAAAACGGAAGTGAACGAAGGGATATTGACACTCAGTGGCGAGAGAAAGTTTGACGAGCCGGCCAATGGGGTCGAGTACCACCGGGTCGAGCGGGTTGCAGGTAAATTTTCTCGATCCTTCTACCTGCCGCAAACCGTGAAACACGATGACATCAAAGCAACCTATCGCGACGGAATACTTGAAGTAAAAGTTCCCAAAGCCGATGAGGCCAAGCCAAGACAGATCGCTATAAGCCTGAACTGATTCATCGCAAAACGGCCAAACAGCAACCAAGGGGGAAGCCAAGCGCTTCCCCTTTTACATTCTCCGTAACGCCGCCAAACGCACGAACCTTCGTAATTGGCTGAACAGTACGCAGGCGTACTTTTTGCTCTCTGCTCTCGGTCTTCCGCCCCGGGCGCAACCTTTGCTTTCGAGTCTGAACAGTCGCGCCATCTCGCCCTGCGACTCTATCTTCCCAAAAGGTCTCTGCCTGTTTGCACATTGACGAAGCAAATAATCAAAAAAGTCTGTCTGACACCGTCGATCCATGGTCAGCAGGCTCGCGATGGCCTCAGGAGGAATATTTGCGAAGACGCCCGTGCCGCCGTCGCTGATATTACGGCGGTGGCTGCAGACCCGTCGCGGGGGAAGTGAGGATCAAGCTGATCTCGGCCATCCCGAACCTTGAGCCTTACCCTATCGTCAACGGTCGCTACGGCGACCGCTGCAAGACCCGAATGGTAGACTACGAATGTTGGGTGACGCATCCGTTCATCCTAGACCCACCGTTCACGTACCATGGCCCCGGGGAAGGGTATCCGGGGAATACCGAATGTTCGCTGCTGCCTCACCAGCACCGCTGCACCCCGGGTAGACGGCCGCAGCGGTGGGTCAGGGGCGGGCGCCGTCAGGTCGATACTCGCTCACTATGTCAATCGCCAGCTCATACGGACTACGCTCGCTGCAGCGCGATCCCCTGCCCATAAGGGCGTTATTTCCCAAGTTGCTTTCCACTCGCTCGCTTCTCAACATATCCATGCTGGCGTTCCTGAGGGGTGAGCACAGTCGTCTAGCATAGAATCAGCCGAGCACGACGTCCCATGCGCGGCGTGGCGTAGGGCGTCACGACTCGTCACGTCCTCACGGCACGGGCGGGATCCACTTTTCCCAGGCCATCCGCGGCGGGCTGTTCGCGAGGAGAGCGATCAGCGACACGATCCGTTTTGCCCTCGATCGAAGTGCACAACCGGGAGGTGCGGCTCGGCCTGGTGATGTACGGCGGCATTTCGCTTGCCATCTATATCTGGAGTTGCGCAGGAGTTCTTCAACGCCGTGCGCGGTCGCGGGAGATGTTCAAGCTGCTCAAGGCGTTGACCGACTCGGATATCGTGGTAGAGCACGTCATTAGCGGCTCGTCCGCGGGCGGCATCAACGGTATCTCTTGGGCTATTGCCTGACGAACGAGCTCGAGTTCGGCAAGCGGCCTCGACCTGGCGCGAACACGGCGGGATCAGGCCCTGCTGCGTGATCCCGCCAGCGACATGAATCCGCCGTCGGTGCTCCGCGGGGACTCCTACTTTCTTCCCGAATTGATCGCGGCGTTCAAAGACCTGCGCAAGCGGCGGCAGGAAGCACTGCCGTTCCCGGCGGAGAGTCGACGTCGTGGTCGGCGGAACTGGATCTCTTCATCACCGGCACCGACGCGCACGGCCGCGTCGAGGACGCGGTGACGCGTTGGGCCATCCGATCGATGTGAAGGACCATCGGCTCGTTTTCATCACCAACATCGCGCCGGGCGCAAAAGGGAGCCATTCAATCCCAGTGATCCGCTGGTCCTCGGCGCGCTGGGAAACTCGCGCGTCTGACATCCTCGTTTCCGGCCGCTTTCGAGCCGGTGGAGATCAACCGGCGGATGAGACTTCACCGTCCGAGCCCCGCCCGAAGATGAACGACTGCTGCTGTGGGGATGGGAAAAACCGGCAGCGACAGAAACGTATTACGTGATCGACGGCGGGGTGCTGGACAACAAGCCCTTCTCAGTCACGATTCGAGAGATTTTCAATCGACTGTCCGAGCGTCAGGTCGAACGCAAGTTGTTCTACGTGGAACCGGATCCCGAGCGCTTCGCACATGTCAAAGGTTGCAGCGCCCGGAATCGTGAAGGTCGTCTGGGATTCCCTCGCGGTATTCCGGGATACGAGCATCGCCGCCGATCTCGACCAGCTCGATGAGCACAACCAACGTGTCGCGCGATTCAGCAGATCGTCGATCACTATCGGAATCTGGATCCCATCCCGCTCGATGTCCAGACCAAGGCGTTCGTCGAGCGCGTGCGCACGTGGGAGACGGAAAGGAACAGACCGGTCGAAACCAGGGCGGCTGGGGTGCGAAGGTTCGCCAGTTTCGCCCACTGTCGCCTCTCGGTCATTGCCGAGCGCGTAGTGATCGGCGTGCTGCGCGTCGGGCCGCGACACCCAGCTCAAGGGCGCCGATCGCCGCGCCGCGCAAATTGCTCCTGGAGGTGTACAGGCAGTGGCCGGGCAGCGGCGACTTTGCACTCTACAGTTTCGATGTGCAGTTTCGGATTCGGCGCCTCTTCCGTGCTGTATGCATGTCCTGACCCGTCACGAGCGACGCCGGAGGAGAACCGGGATCGCCGTCGGGTTCGCTATGGGTTGAATCGGCAGATCGAGCTCCTGCGGCTGATACGGACCGCCATGGAACGCCTGCTCGACGAGGGGGACTTCGACTGGAAAGCCCGATCCCGGCGCGCAAGAGGCGCGATCGATCGGATGGTGGAGGAGTCATCAGGACGCGGCGGGCGCCGGCATTCAGGATGCTGGAATGGGCCACGAGCATCTGGCGCGACAAGGTCGCAGCGGCCTTTCTCTACCTGCTCGACGTCGGCTCCGGGCCGCGCCGCTGCTCCCTGAAGGCTACGTCCCAGTCAGCCGCGTTGGACAGCGACAGATCGTGGCTCGATCAAGAGCGAATTGGACCGCGTGCACCGCGCTCGAACGGCGAATCGAGCGCGCCGGCGGCACCTTGCGAAGCATGCGATCGCGACGCTGCGACCGAGTCGCGACCAGTTCCGCAGCGTCCTGGTGGTTACCGACGAGTGCGATCGACAGCTGCTTACCGGCAGCGTCTCTCCAGGCCCAGTCGCTGGTCGATCCAACGCCCGCGCTCCACGTCGCTCCAGGCGGAGTACGACTCGTTCATCGAAATCGATGCGCAGATGTGCCGCTGATCACCGTCTGCGGGGTGGAGAACGCGACGTCATCGATACCGTCCGCATCAGCCCGCTCGATGCGCAACGCGGCTTCAGCCAGCGGTCAGCGGCGGACAAGATCGCGCCAAACGATGCGCTGCACCACTTCGGCGGCTTCTTCAAGCGGTGTGGCGTTCGAATGACATCCTGTGGGGTCGTCTGGATGCCGTGTCAATTGGTCGAGACCTCTCACTCCCGAGCGGCTGAAGCGCCCTCGAAGATTCCGCCGTGCGGCAGCGGCTACGGAGCCTGGACGTTGGAGCGCTGTTTTCCACACTGCCCCGCGCAGAGCATCCACGATGAGCTGAACAGCTGGATCGGCGCCCTGGCCAGTGACACTGCGAGCGAACGGGAGGGCGCGCGTGCTGCGCGCTTCGCACCCATGCGCGACCGGCTGATCGAAGCCCAGCAGCTCGAGATTCTTCACGGCGATGTACCGTCGGTCATCGAGGACGCGCGATCGCGGAGCAAATGCGTTGGAATCATTGCGCCTTCTCCCAGCCGAGGATCTCGGCACAACCGTTAACCGGCACGATCCGCAATGCGACGGCTTCTTCGCCACCGGCAGCGGCGCAGCTGGATGAGCTGGTGAGCACCGTCGCGGCAGCCGAGCTGGCCCAACAGGCCGCGCACGGCGCGTCGCGGTGATCAGCCGCGTCCGACCGCCGAACTTACAGCGATACCCCCGCTTGGGCAGTTCTTCATCAACAAGTATCGCGTCGGTTGCGAATCGCTGACCCGCGGACGTGCCGTTGATGTCTTGCTGGATGTCGTGTCGACGGCGTTCCTGGTGGTGCGCAATTGCCTCGTCGCGACGTTCAAAGACCCTGCAGCCGTTCGGCGGACGGCCTGCATCGATTCGTGAGCCTGGCACTCTGGGGCTTCGACGGCATGGTTGCGTGCCAAGACTGGCGCGTCAGCGGTGCTGGCAATCATGATCGGATTGCTGGTGCTCGCCGACGTTGGCATTGGTCACTCGGCATCGTGGTGGCACGCGATCATCACAACCCGGAGGGTACCTTTTCTGTCGGCCTGGTTCATGGGCTTCATCACGTCAACTCCGATCGCTGTCGTGCTCGGCTTGAAGCTGTGGGTGCTGCAGCAGCTGGCCTTGCGGCGGCGTCTGAGCGGGGGAGGGATCCGCTGGCGGCGACGCGCAATCCGGCAGGCTGGATTCCGCCGTCGCGGCAGGCCGCCCTGCTGATCCTGGTAGCCGCTGTCGTGGCGATCGCCGTCGTGCAGGGCTACGTCGGTGGATGGCGTGGAGCACGCAGCACCACCTCTCGACGCGCCGGATAGGATCGCGTCTCTGGACAACAGCCAGTTGCGAGAGGTGTGGTCGGGGTTGGCGTGGGACTCTGCGTGGATCACCTGGGCGCTCTGGCTCGCACTAGCGGCGCTCCACCTGGCGCGACGCCTCTCGGCTGCGGCGAGCGTTCTGGCCGTTAAGTCGTGCTCGCATGGCTGGCATGGTTGGCCGGCGCGGTCGACATGGTCGAGAACGCGGTGCTGGCGTGGTTCCTGGCGCGACAGCAAGAGCCGGTTGCCTCGAGGAGGCTTCAGCCCATCGCCGGCGGGACGATTGCAGTCATTGGGAAGCTCATACTGCGCGATCATCCTGGCCTGCCTGGCTCTCGGGCGAGCGTGGTTGTGTGGTTTCTGAGATGGCGCCAGCGGGATGGCCGAACGACGCGGCTCGCAGGCGGTCCGGGGCCGATCGCCTTCAACCGTCCGCACATAGCCAGCTATCTGCCAACGTCGCACGGAGGTGAGTCATGGCATTCCCGCCGTTCTCCCGATCTTCGGCTTACCGACGCCGATCCTCTTCGCGCATCGCGGCGGCGCAAAGGAAGTCGAGGAAAGCACCCGGCGCGGATTCGCGCATGCCGGTCGATCGGCGCCGATGTGCTCGAGCTCGACGTGCACGCGCTGAAGAGCGGCGATCGACGCGAGATTGTCGTGTGGCACGACTGACTCAGCAATGTCTTCATCGACTCGTTGCCGGCGAACAAGGCTGGTCGACCGGCTGCCCGCGACGCCGCCGAAAACGACATCCGCAAGTGGGACTGGCAGAGCCTGAAAGACCACGCCTGGGTGGCGCATCCGGATGTGCACGGGGGAACTGGCGACACGCGATACAGGCGACGCGCCGCGCACCGACGACGCAGGCTGCTCACGCTCGAGGATCTGCTGCTCCTCTACCCGGACCGTGCAGTCAACATCGAGGCTCAAGGATTCCCGGTGGGAATCGGCGCGGACATCCGTCAGTTCGTCGATCTCGATCGGCACGCCGGCGACCGAAAACTCCTGGTCGTCAGCCTGAACCCGCTGCTGATCGACGCCGCTCGGTCGCGCAGCTCGGTCGGTACCCGACAGGCCTTTCGATGCTCGGCGTCGCGGCCCGCGATCGTCGGCCACCTGCCATTCAGCTTGATCCGCGGTATGCACAACCACCGCGCGCTGCAAACGACCTACGGGAAGAAGGGGTTCACCAGCGCCGAGCTCATCCGCAAAGTGCATGCGCGGCATGGCGCGGTCCATGTCTTCCTGACGGCGTTCACCGACCAGGCGCCGGCGATCGACGCGCTGCCAGCGGCCGAGCGAGAGCTGAGCTGTTCGAAGATTCTCGATCGGGGCGTCGACGGCGTGATGACCCGCGTCGCGGGCCGCGATCCGCGGGTTGATCGACGCGTGGCTGCAGCGTCTGTCCCGGTGACCGACTGACCGTCTCAGGATCCATGGCGCACAGTTGCGCTACGTCGACCGTTGCCGTGCAGCTACGTCCGGGGCGGGCATCGCAGTTGCGTAGAACCATGCAACAGGGGTCCCGGCGATGAGCGCGCAGCTCTCGCGGGGGTCGTTGACGTCCGCGGATCTGCCGAACCACCACCCTGTAGCGGGCGGCCCTGATGGCCGCCCTGCCGCGCCTTGCGCGGCGCTCGATGTTGCGCATTGCGGGAAGGGCAGCCACAGGGGCCGCCGCTACATCCAGATCCTTCGGGGCTCGGTCGGGCTGGCAGATATTAGCGAGGCGTGCTGATGACCACTTCTTGGTCGTTGGTGAACGGATCAGCCGGGCGAACTACCGCGCCGCACTCTCGGACCATGATCTGGCGCGATAGCTGCGCGCCGCATAGTTTCGTTAAAGCCGTTTGCGGCTGTGGCAGAAAATCCGACGACGGTGATGGGACGATCGCCGACTATCGGACGCCGGCCTCATGGAAAGGAAGGGACGGCGACGATGGCTTTGCCCATTCGGCAAACCCCACGACGTGGACAACACGTACGCGGAACGGCAGCGAGACCGTCCCCGATGGCACGGTGTCCAGCGACTTTCTCGACCAACTGAACAATTGCGCCAGCGGCGCCTGATGCCGAGGCAGGCTGCCAGCGCGGTCGGCGGCGAGAATACCCGGCGGCATAGCGCGGTGCCGCCGCCGCGCTGCTGGCCGATATCCCACTCTGCATCACGCGGTCTGAGCCACCTTTGCCCTCGATACTGCTGGCCTGCCGGACTGCGGCGGGCGGCTGCGGCTGGTGGCGACCATCGCCGATCCGCGCGTGATCGCCCGCATCCTCGCCCACCTCGGGCTGCCGCTGGAGCCGCCGGCGCCCAGTGCCGCCGCGCGCCAACCGAGCTGGCTGCCCGGGACGCGAGCTGAGCGCCGCTCACCGGCCTGCCGCCTGCCCTCGCGCGGCAACCCGTGGTCGTCGCGCCGCCGCCCGCGTGCGTCCGACGCCCGCCGATACGGTTCCCTGCCGCGGCTCACTGGCCGCCGCCAGGCCCGCTGAGCGGGGTCCGATTCGCCTGCGTCCACGGCCTCGCGCCATGCGGCAGACGAGCCCGAGTCAGCGGGCTCCGGGGGCCTGGCGCCGCCACGTCCGATACTCTGCCGTTATGTGAAATCGCCAGCTCATACGGACTACGCGCATCAGTGCGACCGCCCGCGTCGATAATGGGTCGTTTCGAGCTGTCAGATGAACCGCATTGCTTCGCAAGGCCACGCAGAGCCTTAGTACCAAATCACAATCGTTTGCCAACCATCGCGTTGGCCGTCATCAGTTAAGCAAGGGGGATCACGATGACGACACAGTCGGATGGGTCGTTCGCGGAACCTGGTTCAGAACAGTGGCCAATCGATACCTTGACGTATCTGCCTGGGCGCAATGAGCTCCATGTACGAGTCGGTGTGTACCAACCGGTAAAAGCCCGCAGTGAGGTTCTCTACCTGCATGGCTTTGGCGTCTCGACAACATGGTCCGTTGTTCGCGGCTTGGGCAGAGCAGGAGCTGCGCGTCATTGCCTTCGACTATCCGTCACATGTGGTGGCACCAGCGGCCCGGCGGACGACATTATTAACTACGACTTCGGGGATCTGGCAAACATCGCTCTGCACGTTGAGCGAAAAAGGGCGACGCTACACTTCCATTGCTGATTGCCGGCTGGTCAACTGGCGGCCCCTCTTGGCAGTGCGCATGCTGCAAGAATCCACCTGTGCCGCCGCTACGGCGTGCGGTGCTGGGCGACCTGTTCGCTCCCAGAGTCTCTGTGCATCATGGTTGGCGACAACGGCAACGTGACCATAGCCAGTCTCACCAATAACCCGAAGCCTCCGCACTACGGCGTTATCACGCCTACGTCCGGCCGACAAGCCGCTCTTCGCCATAGCTCGGCATCAATTCCTTCGCGGCCTGCACGGATCAATATCCTGCAACGACGCCGACCGTCGTGTTTGTCGCTGACGAAAAACTTGATCTGTACGTCAACACCGCGAACGTCAACCATTGGGTCGGCTCGAGAAGCGCAAGAGTCGCGATCCTTATCATCCGGAATTCAATGTGACGGCGCCAAGCACGAGCTCATAATGAGCCCGACCCGATAGGACCCTGGGTGCGCAAGATTTGCGGCCATCTTCGCGCGCATGAGGATCGACAGCGATCCGATACCGGGCTCGGCGCAAAAACTCCGGTGGGTTGCTGACGGATCCGTGTCGAGTGTTTTAGGAAGTGTCAGCTGACGGCGATCGGAGCCCGCGAGCCCAGGGCGAAGATAGAAGCGGAGAACACGCCGAACCTCGGCAGCGTATCGGCGTCGAGGAAGTCCGGGGTATCACGCTGAAGCCGTCGTCCTCGATGCGTCGCACATGCGCCGCGAGATCCCGAACTCCGCTACGTAGCCGTCATGGCAGCGGGCCAGGGTGAATTCAAATGGTGAACCCAGCTATGCGGCTTCAATTGCGACGCACATGCGGGAATTCCTAAGAAGTTGACAGGCCGGCGGGTAGGCTCCTGTCGGCGACCACCGGTGCAGCGAACGGCACCACAGTCGCACGGAGAGCTGATGGAAATTCTGCGCGGAGAGGCAGTGGAGAGGACCGGCGTCGCCGCTGGCAGCACTTCACCTCTGCTCGGGCAGGAGGGTGCTCGAGGGGAGCGCGCATGGAGCGGGGTCTTTGGCCCGCTCACCGGGGCGACCAAGGCCGCACGGGGGCAACAAACTGACCGTCGACGGCATGGTGGGACCGCAGACGCTCGCCACGCGGCATTGCAGGCCTCGACCTCGAGTTCACCGATCCACTCGGTGGCACGTCGGGACCCGACTGGCCCCCCGCCGCCAGCGTTCAGGCCCTTGGTCTCGAACCTCGAACGCGGCGGTCTTCGGCGTCTTTCCGCTTCGAGCCGATTTCCGGCAAGATGGCATTCGCATCCTCGGCGACTGGGTCGAGCGGAACATCGTGCCGTCACAGTGCCGCAGTTGATCCGGGTCAAAGACGCACCGAGCTCGGTCGCATTCGCCTGCATCGCAAGATCGCCAGGTGCAGGACCTCTTCAAGGCATGGGAGGATTGCTGGCTTGCGCGATCGCCTCCTCACCTGGGGCGGCGGGTTCGTGCCCCGCTGCGTCCGCGGCAACCGGACCACCCTGTCCGAACCATGCATGGGGAACGGCCTTCGACGTCAACGTTCCATGGAATGCCCGCGGCATGCCGGCGCTGCGTGGTGAGAAAGACTCCGTCCGCGAGCTGGTGCCGATCGCCAACAGCCGCGGCTTCTGGGGCGGACACTTCTCACGCCGCGACGGCATGCACTTCGAAGCCTCGCGCCTGCTCGGCTGAGAGGACGGATCGTTCACAGGTGGATCAGAATGCGCCTACCCGTTACGTGACGTCTTCATCATTGATCTCACCGGGGTACCAGCGTCCCTCTGGCGGTCCCGGCACGCAGCGCATCGACCTCGGCCAGCCGGTCGACTACACGCCGCGTCGGAAGCTGGTGACGGTGAGCGGCGTCGAGAGCAGATCCGCGATCATCAGGTTCTCCCCGAGCGCATGAGGGGCGAATCCGGTTGGCCGCCATCGGCTCGCGGTCGCAGGTCGGCTCGCCGTGGCGGCGACTGCTGCGTGTCTGAAGGATGCTTCAGCTATCCTGTCAATCCGCGCTGTCGCACTACGATCGCGATTCCGGCTATCGGTTCCGGAACCTCGGTACTGCCGCCGAGCGGTGAGCAGGACAAGACCTTCGTTGTCTTGACCCTTTCCGGCGGCGGCACGCGGGCCGCCGCGTTTGCCACGAAGCGCTCGAGGCGCTCGAGGGCGAAGCTCCCCAACGGCGGCACGTTATCGACGAGTCGATGTCATCTCATCGGTATCCGGGTGGCAGTTTCGCCTCCGCTTACCTCGGCCTGTTTGGCGGCAGAAGTTCTTCGCCGAGTTTCCTGACGCGGTGCTCAATCGGCATATCGAGTCAGCTCTGATCGGCGACGTGTTCAAGCCCTGGAACTGGCCGAAGCTGCTGTCGCCCGACTGGCCGCAGCGACATGGCCGATGCCTACTGCAGCGCCAGCATCTTCGAGGAGCGCCGCTTCGCGGTTTCCATGCACCGGCAAGTTTCATCATCTCAACGCGACGGACATCGGGCGCGGCACGCAGTTCTCTTTCACGCAGGACTCGTTTGACCGCATCTGCTCGGATCTCGGTCCGGTCACGGTAATCGCGCGGCGTACCGCCTCCTCACTCCGGTGGCTTTCACGCCGCTGACGATCAGAACTACGGCGCGCGCCGCTTTGCCGCTACGAGACGCCGCTCTGGGTGGAGAACGCCCGGAGCGCGCGCCGGCGCGGACGCCTCGCCAAAGATGCGCCTTGGCGCAGCTCTGGCGCTCCTACGGGCACCATGGCGGCCGTTCATCCATCAGTGACGGCGGCTCGCCGACAACATCGGGCTGCGGGCGATCGAGACGGTCGGAGGCGGGGACCGGGCGACGCCAAATTCGCTCCAGGCTGCTGCCGCGCTTGAATCTGTCCAGATCGAGCGTCTGGTCATCATCGTCGCCGACGCGCCAAAAAACCCCGCTCACGCCGATCTCGCCGCGAGGGCAAAGCGCCTGCCCGCCCGGCATATACCGTGCTCAACGCGCCGCACCAACCCGATGGGAACTACTCATCCGGATAGCGTCGATCTGGCGCGCATTTCCGTCGATGATTGGAGTCACGCGGCAAGTGTGAGTCCAGTCGCGCCGCGCCGCCTGCGAGTCGCTGGCCAACGGGCTTTGCGCGGGTACGCGCGACCCGAATTGTGCTGCGGACCGGCGCGCTGCGTGCCTCGCCCGAATTCCAATGTTGCCCGGCCAACGGCAGCTGCCGATTTACCTGATCCACGTCGCTTCGATGCCGCTCGCGCGAAACACAGCTGGGTTTTGCTTCACGCTGTTGCGGCGATATAAAGATTAGGCGTCAGTGGTGGGCGTGCGAGGTCTACGTGCCGAGCTACCGTGCCAGCCCACGCGCTACGTGCGCGGGTCAGCGTCACCCACGTCACCAACGTGACGACGATCGCGCCGATCGTCAACAACCGCCACGGCAGAAGCCGATCAGCGTGACTTCGCCAATCGCCGCTTCGAGCACTGCGGTGACACTTCGTGCCGTCGGAGGTGATGACCCGGCGCCAACCGGTCGCGCCCGCCGCGGCACGCTTCCGCAACGACCCGCAGGTGCGCGCCTTCGTCGCCGAAGGTCGGCCGGCGCCAGTGCTGACCGCGCCGCGGCAGCGGCGCCGCCGGTAGGCCGCGCGCGGACAGCCGGTCCGGCCGCCGCACGGCATGCGCCGTTTGCCGGTCGCCTCTCGGCTTCGCCGGTCGCCCGGACAGGACGCGGACCGATCCCGGACGTCCCGAAGGCGCCGCCGGGTGGAGGCCGGGACGACGGAGGAGCACGCGTCTCTCGAATCCGGACGGCCGCAAAGGCACGCGTTCCGAGCCCGGCCGTGTCGAGGCCGGGACGTCCCCGGCGTCGCCACCGGTCGCCGACGGCCGAGCAGCGCCTGGGGCCGCGGCCGGTAGCGCGGTATGCCGCCGCCATCGCGCACCGCACCCGGTGCGACCGCGATGCAGCCCGCCCCGGCGGCGCCGGCCGTGGTCGCTGCGCCGCCGCCGCGCCGTTGCCACCGGCCGCCGTGGCTGCAACGCCGCCTGTTGTCGCCGCCCGCCGCCCGCCGCACCGACGGTCGCGGTGACGACGCCGACGCCGTCGCGCGCGGTCCCGCCGCCACCGGTTCAGCGTGGCGCGCAGCCAGGCAGATCGAACGCCGACCAGGCTTTGCGGCGCGCGATCGTCACGCGCCGCCCGAGGTCACCGGCGCGCCGCAACCGGCGCCGATCCGGTCGTGCGGCTTCCCAATCCCAGCGTGCCCGGGCGCAGGCCATCAGCGCCCCGAACGCGGCGAGGCGCCGCGCGGCGGAAGGTCGCCCGCGGCGGCGGGTCGCACGGCCGGCTCCTCCGGCGATCCGCCCGCCCGAGGCGGCAGTCAGTCGCCGCACGCGGCAGCGGCCGGTCGAAGCGCAGCGACCGCCCGGTGGCGAGTCGAAGATGACGCGTCCCGAGACGCCGCGGCGCGATGATCCAGCGGCGCGACGGGCCGCGCGGCGGCAAGCTGCAGCGCTAGCGAGTGCGGCCGCGGCGCCGCGTTATTTGAGAAGCGGGGCGAGCACCGGCCAGACGTTGCGCGAGGATCGTCGGGTGCGCGCTCGCGAGCGGATGGATGCGGTCGGGCTGGAACATCGCCTCGGCCTGCGGGACGTCGGCGACGCCCTTCAGCATGAACGGCACCAGCGCCGCGCCTTCGGCTGCGCGCGACGCTCGGCGAACAGCGCCGCGAAGCGTTCGCCGTAGGCTGCGGCCGTAGTTCGGCGGCAGCTGCATGCCCGACGATCAGCACCTTGGCGCCGGCCGCCTTGGCCAGCTGCGCCATCGCGGCCAGGTTGCGCGCGTGCGTCGTCGAGCGGCAGGCCGCGCAGCGCGTCGTTGGCCGCCGAGCTCGAGGATCGACGAGCGTCAGGCTTGTGCTCGCGCAGCAGCGTCGGCAGGCGGGCCGAGCCGCGCCGGCGGTCGTGTCGCCGCTGATGCTCGCGTTGACGACGCTCGGCGCTGATGCGCTCGCGCTGCCAGGCGCTGCTCGAGCAGCGCGACCCAGCCGCTGCCGCGCGCGAGGCCGTATTCGGCCGACAGGCTGTCGCCGACGACGAGGATCGTCGCGCGCCGCGCCGACGGCGCCGCACGCGGGAATCGCCAGCGCGAGCGCCGGCGAGCGCGCGCGAGCGCCACGCTACAGTCGCGCCAGCCAGCGCCGGCGCGTCGACTCGACCTCGAAGCCATCATCCTTCATGTCCGAACCCATCATCGCCGTCGAGCGCCTGACCAAGCGCGTGCAGGACTCGACCGGCACGCTGACGATTCTCCACGAGATCGATTTCACCCTGCCGCGCGCAACGCTCGGTGGCGCATCGTCGGCGCCTCGGGCTCGGGCAAGAGCACGCTGCTGTCGATCATCGCCGGGCTCGACACGCCGACCAGCGGGCACCGTGCGGCTCGCCGGCATCGACCTGTTCGCGATCGACGAGGACGCGCGCGCCGCGGTGCGCGCCGCCAAGGTCGGCTTCGTGTTCCAGAGCTTCCAGCTGCTCGGCAACCTGAACGCGCTCGAGAACGTGATGCTGCCGCTCGAGCTGCAGGGCCGCGCCGACGCGCGGCCGCTGGCGACCGAGATGCTGCGCCGCGTCGGCCTGGGCGAGCGGCTGCGCCACTATCCGCAGCGTGCTCTCGGGCGGCGAGCAGCAGCGCGTCGCGCTGGCGCGCGCCTTCGTCGTCCAGCCGGCGCTGCTGCTCGCCGACGAGCCGACCGGCAGCCTCGACTTCGCGACCGGCGAGACGGTGATGGCGCTGATGTTCGAGCTCAACCGCGAGGCCGGCACGACGCTGCGTGCTGGTGACCCACGACCGCGCGCATCGCCGCGCGCTGCGACCAGCAGCTGCGCATCGAGGCCGGGCGCGTCAGCGTCGGCGCGCCAGCGCTGTCCTGCAGAGCCGACCGGGCGCCGGGCGCCTCGAGCCGGTGCGCCCCGCGGGGCAGCGACCGCAGGGATCGCTAGTTCGAACTTGTAGTCGGTCTTCGCCTTGGCGCGCAGCTCGTCGCGGAACGCGCTGCGCCTTCTGCTGCGTCGAGGCGCTGCTGTGATCTGCGGCTTGACGTCGGCGAGCGGCGGGAACTGCGCCGCGCGCGTGTCCTCGAGCTGGATGATGTGATAGCCGAACTGCGTCTTCACCGGCTCCTCGGTGCATCTCGCCCTTCTTCAGCTTGGTCATCGCCTGCGAGAACTCGGGAACGTACGACGTCGGGCTCGGCGAAGTCGAGGTCGCCGCCGTTCTGCGCCGAGCCCGGGTCCTTCGAGTTCTTCTTGCGCCAGGTCCTCGAACTTCGCGCCGGCCTTGAGCTGGGCGATGATCGCCTTGGCGTCGTCTTCCTTCTCGACCAGGATGTGGCGCGCGCGTGTATTCCGGTGCCGCTCGCCTGGGCCTTGAACTTGTCGTATTCGGCCTGGACCTCGGCGTCGCTGACCGGGTCGCTTCTTCTCGAGGTCCTGCGAGCAGCAGGCCGGATCAGGATGCTCTGGCGCGCGAGCTCCATCTGCGACTTGTAGTCGGGCGACGCGGCGAGGCCGCGGCGCTCGGCTTCCTGGCACGAGGATCTCGTCGGTCACGACCTTGTCGCGCACCAGCTTGTCGAGGTCGGGCGGCAACCTGCTGGCCGCGCTGCGGCGGCCTGCTTCTGCACCTGGGCGACGATCGCGTCGACGCGCGCCTTCGGCACCGGCTTGCCGTTGACGACGGCGACGTTCTGCGCCTGGACGGCCAGCGGTGCCAGGGCGGCGGCGGCGAGCGACGAGCGCTCGCGGCGAAAAACGTCTTCTTCATGGTGAACGTGCCTTTCGGGCGGGACGGTGTTGATGGGAAACGGGGGCCGGCGCGATGGCGCTGGCGTCGGCGGCGCGCGCGCGCTCAGCGTGGCTGCGGAGTCGCGGGCGTCGATCGCCAGGGCGTGGATGCCGCGCGGCATCAGGTGTGCCAGGGCATCATATACGAGGCGATGCCGGGCGACCCGGCGTCAGGCCGGCGAAGCGCGGGCTGCGTGATGCGCGACGCTGAAGTGGCGTCCTTCGCGGGCGCCGGCGTGGCCGGCGTGCAGGTGGCTGTCGTCGACGACCTGCGAGCGCGTCCGGCGCCAGCGCTGCGCGCAGCGCCGCCTCGATCTCGGCCGCCGAGACGCTCACCGCGAGTCCTGGCCGATGCGCGGCGCGCCGGCGGCTGCCGGCGGCTCGCCGGTGGCTCTCGTCGTCTTCAGGTAGCGCGCGATGTAGAAGCCCTGGGCGACCATGAACACGCAGCATCAGGCCCGGTCAGGCCGAAGACCTTGAAGGTCGCCCAGACCGAGGTCGAGAAGTTGTAGGCGACGTACAGGTTGGCCACGCCCATCAGCGACGAAGAACGCGATCCAGGCGAGGTTCAGCCGCTGCCACACGACGCTTGGGCAGCTCGAGCTGCTCGCCGACCAGCACCTGCAGCAGGTTCTTGCCGAACACCGCCTGGCTGATCCAGAGCGCCGAGCGCCATCGCCCAGTCGAGCGACGCTCGGCTTCCACTTGATGAAGGTCGGGTTGTGGAACCAGATCGTCAGCGCCGCCGAGCACGGCGATCAGGCCGAAGGTGACCCAGAGCATGGTGTCGACCTTGCTTGCCGCGTCGAGCAGCAGCGCCGGTGATCTGCAGCAGCGTGGCGACGATCGACGACGACGGTCGCCAGGAGCACCGGCGCCTCGTCGACGCCGACGACGCCGCCCGAGACGACGAAGCCGAGGTGCTCGGTGGCGAAGCGGGCGGCGGCGTCGGCGTTGCGAGTCGGCGACCTTGAAGACGCCGAAGAACAGGATGATCGGCAGGAAGTCGAAGAAGAATTTCATGAGCGCGCGCTCGGTCGGGCGTGCTCCGGGCGGGCGAAGTCTAGCGTGCTGACGCCGGGCAGTGCCGCACCGCCGGGGCCGCCGCGACTTGGTGCGCAACGTTGCCGAAAGTGTAGCGATGTGCGCGCCGGCACCGGCTGGCGAAGATCTCTCGGCGGGGCCGCCGAACACGGATTTCCGTGCTCTCGCGGGGCGCGTTTCTGGGGAAGTCCTGTAACGCCTCGAGGGCCGCATCCGTTACCTTCGGCACGGATCACTTTGCAGCTCAGGAGACAACACAATGAACGACCCCCGTCCCCGCACTCGGCCAGAGCGCCGCTCGCCGCGCTGCGTCGGCTGTCGCCCTCGTCGCGTCGGCGGGCGCCGCGCTCGGCGCAGGCCAGGGCCGGCGCGAAGCCGCTCGAGGGCCGAGGTCGTCAAGATGGCCTGGATCGATCCGCTCTCGGGCCTGATGGCGCCGGTCGGCAACAACCAGCTGAAGAGCTGGCAGTTCTTCGATCGAGAAGTTCAACGCGAACAACCCGGCCGGCGTGAAGTTCGAGATCGTCGGCATCGACAACAAGCTCTCGCCGACCGAGAGCCTGAACGCGCTCAAGTCGGCGACCGACCAGGGCATCCGCTACATCATCCAGGGCAACGGCTCGTCGGTGGCGCTTGCGCTGATCGACGCGATCAACAAGTACAACGAGCGCAACCCCGGCAAGGAGATCATCTACCTCAACGAGGCCGCGGTCGACCCCGACCTCACCAACAGCAAGTGCAGCTTCTGGCACTTCCGCTTCGACGCCGACACGACGATGAAGATGGAGGCGATGACCACCTTCATGAAGGACCAGAAGGACATCAAGAAGGTCTACCTGCTGAACCAGAACTACTCGCACGGCCAGCAGGTCGCGAAGTACGCCAAGGAATACCTGAAGAGAAAGCGCCCCGACATCGAGATCGTCGGCGAAGACCTGCACCCGCTCGCGCAGGTGCGCGACTTCGCGCCCTACATCGCCAAGATCAAGGCGTCGGGCGCCGACTCGGTCATCACCGGCAACTGGGGCTCTGACCTGGCGCTGCTCGTCAAGGCGGCCGACGAGGGCGGCTACAACGGCAAGTTCTTCACCTACTACACCGGCGTGACCGGCACGCCGACGGCGCTCGGCAACAACGGCGCCGGCAAGGTCTACCAGGTCGCCATACGGTCACCGCAACATGGGCGGCAGCACGATGCCATGGGCCAGCGAGTTCAAGCAGAAGTACAACGACGACTTCTACACCGGCTCGATCGTCCGCATCCTCGAGGTCGCTGTCGGCCGGCGATGGCACAGACGAAGTCGACCGATCCGGTCAAGGTCGCCCGGCGATGGAAGGCCTGAAGTTGAAGAGCGCGTATCGGCGGCGAGGTCGAGATGCGCAAGTCGCGACCACCAGCTGCAGCAGCCGCTCTACATGACGGTCTGGCAGAAGGCCGACGCCGAAGTACACGTACAGCCTCGAGAACACCGGCATGACGCTGGCGCCGGTCGCCGAGTATCCGAACTACGTCTCGAGCACGCCGACCAGCTGCCAGATGAAGCGGCCGGGCGCCTGAGCTCGCGCCGCTGACCGCGCAGAGGCCCGGCGCGCGCGTCGGGCCTCTTTCGGTTTCCAGCTCACCGCACGACTCGCGCGATGGAGTTCTTCACCATCTCGATGCTGAACGGCCTGAGCTACGGGCTGCTGCTGTTCATGCTCAGCTCGGGGCTGACGCTGATCTTCAGCATGATGGGCGTGCTCAACTTCGCCCACGCGAGCTTCTACATGATCGGCGCGTACATCGCGTACTCGATCGCGAAGGATCACCGGCTTCTGGCCGGCGCTGGTGATCGCGCCGATCGTCGTCGGCGCGATCGGCGCGCGTGTTCGAGCGGCTCTGCCTGCGCCGCGTCCACAAGTTCGGCCACGTGCCCGAGCTGCTGATCACGCTTCGGCCTGTCGTTCGTGATCATCGAGCTGGTGCTGCTGATCTGGGGCCGCACCGCGGTCGAGTTTCCGCCGCCCGAGATCGCTGCGCGGCCCGGCGTTCACGCTCATCAACTCGTCGGTCGACGGGCCTGCACCTCGTCGCCGGCGCCGCGCCGGCGGCGATGTGCGCGAGCGCCGACGCCGCGGTGCGCGTCGTCTGCTCGCCGTTCCCGGCGACGCGCGGCTTCATGATGCTGGTCGCGCTGGCGATGCTGGTCGCGCTCTGGCTGCTGCTGACGCGCACGCGCATCGGCCTCGTCATCCAGAGCGCGCTGACGCATCCGGAGATGGTCGAGTCGCTCGGCCACAACGTGCCGCGCGTGTTCATGCTCGTCTTCGGCGCCGGCTCGGCGCTCGCCGGGCTGGCCGGCGTGATCGGCGGAACGACCTTCGTCACCGAGCCGGCGATGGCGCTGACGGTCGGCTCGGTGATCTTCGTCGTGGTCGTCGTCGGCGGCATGGGCTCGCTCGCCGGCGCGTTCGTCGCTTCGCTGCTGATCGGCATCCTCCAGACCTTCGCGGTCGCGCTCGACTACTCGCTGGCGACGGCGTGTGCAGCCTCGCTCGGCATGTCGCTCGGCGTCCCGACAACTCGCTCCTGAAGCTGACGATCTCGCAGGTCGCGCCGATCCTGCCGTACCTGTTGCTCGTGCTGATCCTGATCTTCCGGCCGAAGGGCCTGCTCGGCACGCGGGAAGGCTAGAGCGAGCGATGGTCGCGAGCGTCGCACGATCCGTCGCCGCCGCGCCGCGCGCGCGCGGTGTCGATCGGCGCGGCTCGTCGGTCTGGGGCGGCTTCGCGTCTCGTCCTGATCGTCGCGCCGCTCGCCTTCCCGAGCGGCCTCGGTCTTTCGCATGCTGTCGCAGGTCGGCATCGCGATCGTCGCCTGCCTCTCGTACAACATGCTGCTCGGGCAGGGCGGCATGCTGAGCTTCGGCCACGCCGTCTACACCGGGCTCGGCACCTTCGTCGCCGATGCACGCGATGCTCGCGATCGGCAATGGTTCGCTGCCGATCCCGGTGAGCCTGATCCCGCTCGTCGGCGGCGTCGCCGGGATGTTCTTCGCGGTCCTGCTCGGCTACGTCACGACCAAGAAGGCGGGAACGCCGTTCGCGATGATCACGCTCGGCCTCGGCGAGCTGGTGACGGCGATGGCGCTGATGATTCCCGAGTTCTTCGGCGGCGAGGGCGGCGTCTCGGCGAACCGCGTCGGTCGGCAAGCCGTTGCTCGGCATCACCTACGGGCCGCAGATCCAGGTCTACTACCTGCTCGCGATCTACACGTTCCTCTGCACCGCGGCGATGTATCGCCTTCACGCGAACGCCGCTCGGCCGGATGCTGAACGCGGTGCGCGACAACCCCGAGCGGGTCGAGTTCATCGGCTACAGCATGCAGCGCGTGCGCTACCTCGTCGTTCATCATCGCCGGCTTCTTCGCCGGCGTCGCCGGCGGCATGTACGCGCTCAACTTCGAGATCGCGACCGCCGAGGTCGTCGGCGCGGGGCGCTCGGGCGCGTACCTGCTCTTCACCTTCCTCGGCGGCGCGACCTTCTTCTTCGGCCCGATCATCGGCGGCGTCCTGATGGTCCTCGGCTTCGCGCTGCTTCTCCGAGCTCACCAAGGCGCTGGCAGCTCTACCTCGGCCTGATCTTCCTGTTCATGGTGATGTACGCGCCGGGCGGCATCGCCAGCCTGATCATGATGAACGTGCGCGTCGCCGCGTACAAGAAGCTGCACCAGCTCTGGGGCTGGTACGCGGCGCTGACGGCGACCGCGCTCGTCATGCTGGCCGGCGCTCGCGGCGCTGATCGAGCTGGTCTACCACCTGCAGCTCAACGACACGACGCGGCTCGACGCTTGCGCTACCTCGGCGTCACGCTCGACACGCAGCAGCGCGCGCGAGCTGGCTCGGCGCGCTCGCGGTGGCGGCGATCGGCTTCGCCGCGTTCGAGTTCGTGCGCCGCCGCTTCGCGCTCGAGTGGGGTCGCATCCAGGGCGAGATCGAGGAGACGATGACGTTCAAGGAGCCCGACTCGCCGTCCCCGAGGGCGGCGAAGCCGCGGCGCGAGAGGCGAGCCTGGGGACCCCATGACCACGGCGACCCCGCGGTCGAGCTGAAGGACCTGCGCAAGTCCTTCGGCAAGACCGAGATCATCCGCGGCACCGACCTCGTCGTCGCCGCCGGGCGAGCGCGTCGCGATCATCGGCCCGAACGGCGCCGGCAAGTCGACGCTCTTCAATCTCATCAGCGGCCGCTTCGGCCCGACCGAGCGGCGAGATCCTGCTCAACGGCAAGCGCATCGACGGCCTGAAGCCGTACGAGATCAACCGCCTCGGCCTGGCGCGGAGCTTCCAGATCACCAACATCTTCGGCCGCCTGTCGGTGTTCGAGAACCTGCGCTGCGGCCTGCTCTGGTCGATGGGCTACCGCTACGCGTTCTGGAAGTTCCTCGCCGACCTGAAGGACGCCAACGATCGCGCCGAGCAGCTGCTGGCGATGATCCGCCTCGAGACGAAAGCGCGACACGCTGGCGATGAACCTCACCTACGCCGAGCAGCGCGCGCTCGAGATCGGCATCACGATCGCCGGCGGCGCCGACGTCGTCCTGCTCGACGAGCCGACCGCCGGCATGAGCAAGAGCGAGACGACGCGCTTCGTCGAGCTGATCCGCGAGGTCACGGTCGGCAAGACGCTGCTCACGGTCGAGCACGACATGGGCGTCGTCTTCGGCCTCGCCGACAAGATCGCCGTGCTCGTCTACGGCGAGGTGATCGCCTTCGACGTGCCCGAGGCGGTGCGCGCCAACGCGCGCGTCCAGGAGGCCTACCTCGGCTCGGTGCTGCCGAGCACAGGCCTGAGCGCGAGCGACGCACGACCATGCTCGAGCTCGCCGGACCTGCACGCCTACTACGGCAAGAGCCACATCCTGCACGGCGTCGACATGCGCGTCGGCGAGGGCGAGATCGTCAGCCTGCTCGGCCGCAATGGCTCGGGCCGCTCGACGACGGTCAAGACGATCATGGGCCTGGTCGACGGCGAGGGCTCGATCCGGCTGCGCGACGAGGAGATCCTCGGCCACAAGACCTTCGACATCGCCCACCGCGGCATCGGCTACGTGCCCGAGAACCGCGACATCTTTCCCAAGCTCACGGTGCACCAGAACCTGCAGCTCGGCGAGAAGCGCGCGCAAGAAGAACGCCGCGCTGGACGCTTCGACGACATGTACCGGATGTTCCCGCGCCTGAAGGAGCGCGAGCACACCGAGGCCGGCGTGCTCTCGGGCGGCGAGCAGCAGATGCTGACGCTCTGCCGCACGCTGATGGGCGACCCCGACCTGATCATGATCGACGAGCCGACCGAAGGCCTGGCGCCGAAGATCGTCGAGCTCGTCGCCGAGTACCTGAAGACGCTGAAGAGCCGCGGCGTCTCGGTGCTGCTGGTCGAGCAGAAGCTGACCATCGCGCTGCGAGATCTCCGAGCGCTGCTACGTCATGGGCCACGGCTCGCATCGTCTTCGAGGGCACGCCGGCGACGCTGCGCGCGCAACGCCGACATCCGCAAGGAGTGGCTCGAGGTCTGAGCCTGTCGTCCGCCCTGTCCCGCGAAGCCGCCGCTGTCGTCCCAGGGACAGCGTCCGCGCCGAGAGCGGACGCCTAGAATCGAACGAGTCGTTCTATTTTGTCCCGCCTGCCAGCGGCGGGCGTTTCACGGAGGACCTGACATGAGCGCGAACTACGAGCTGCGCGGCGACGTCGCCGTCATCACGCTGGACAACCCGCCGGTCAGCGGCGCTCGGCTACGACACCGCCGCGGCATCGTCGACGGCCTCGACAAGGCGCTCGCCGATGCCAGCGGTCAAGGCCATCGGTCGTCACCGGCGCCGGCAAGGCGTTCTCCGGCGGCGCCGACATCCGCGAGTTCGGCTCGCCCAAGGCGATCGCCGAGCCCGAACCTGCCTGAGCGTGATCCTGCCGCGCTCGAGGCGAGCCCGAAGCCGTCGTCGC
>ERZ1370068.6967-contig-5915_pt1 | contig 83077 bp, 103 predicted proteins | sample MGYA00561227_ERZ1370068 | MGnify/ENA primary metagenome ERZ1370068 (study PRJEB38410, sample SAMEA6850437) | metagenome | study: Metagenomic assessment of the ecological functions of the soil: analysis of the soil microbiota associated with the...
TGCTGTACGAGCGCGACCGCATCGCGATCGTCACCATCAACCGCGCCGACGCGATGAACGCCTTCACCGCCGACATGCTGCGCGGCATGGATGCGGCGTTCGCCGACTTCAACGCCGACCCCGATCTCTGGGTCGCCATCCTGACGGCGGCGGGCGAGAAGTCGTTCTGCGCGGGCATGGATCTGAAGGAAGCGATCCCGGCGCATGGCCGACGGCGACGAGCTCGGGTACGAGGACCACACCAAGCGGCCGTTCTCGGACGTCTTCAAGCCGATCATCGCGGCGGTGAACGGCTACTGCATCGCGGGCGGGCTCGAGTTCCTGCAGGGCACCGATCTCCGCATCGCCGCCGAGCACGCGACCTTCGGTCTCGGCGAGGTGCGCTGGGGCATCATCCCGACCGGCGGCTCGCACATCCGGCTGCCGCGGCAGATCCCGTGGGCGGTCGCGATGGAGCTCCTGCTGATGGGGCGCCCGATCGACGCCAAGCGCGCCTACGACATCGGCCTCGTGAACGCCGTCGTCCCCGCCGCCGACGTCCTGCCCGACCGCGATCAAGTGGGCCGAGACCGATCTGCAAGAACGGCCCGCTCGCGGTGAAGACCGCGAAGGAGATCGCCGTCCGCGCCCTCGGGCTCGAGTCCGGCTTCGTGCTCGAGAAAGCCCTCGGCGCCCGCGTCTTCGCCTCCGCCGACGCCGCCGAAGGGCCAAAGGCGTTCGCGGAGAAGCGCCCGCCGCGTTTCACCGGCCGCTGATCGTCGGCGCCTGCGCCGAGACTCAGCCGAACGGCGCGCGCGAAGCGCTCGAGCTCGCCCAGGATGTCCGGGTCCCGCCGGCTGATACGCGATCTCCGTCGCGCCCATCGACGCCAGCATGTCGAGGCGCTCGCGCCACCCCGCGACGTCAGCGCGAGACCGTTCATCGTGAGCAGCTCGCCGGTCACGAACGGCCGGTCGCGCTCGTTCAGCGCGATCAAGGTGGCGATCGTGGAGCGCCAGGTGCCGCGCCTTCGGAGGCACGTCGGCATAGGCGGCGGCCCACGCCGTCGCCGTTCAGGGAGCAGCTCGAGCCGATCGTTCTCGAGCGCGAAGTGGAAGAGCACCGGGGCGGCGTGGCCGGCGGCGGCGAGCGCGCGCGGGCTGTCGGGGCGCTTCGCTCTCGGCGAGCACGGTGCCGAACGTGAGCGCGATGCTCCAGGCGAAGCCGGGAATCGGCATCGGCGCCGCGAACACGCCGTCGCCGTGCCGCTGTGCGGCCGCGATGCCTTTGGGACCGGCGGCGGCGATGATGAACGGCACCTCGATCGGGTCGCGCGGCGCCGTAGCCCGTCGGGGTGCAGCATCTGGAGTAGCCCGCCGTCCCATTCGACCTGCTCGCCGCGGAGCAGCGCCTTCAGCGTCTCGACGTAGGCGACCACGTCGACCCATTTCATCGGCCGCTTGCCGAGCGTGAAGCGGCCCGTGAAGCCGGAGCCGACGGCGATCGCGACGCGCTCCGGGCCGGCGATCGCCACGAGCGTCGCGATCGCCGCAGCGTTGGTCATCGGGATGGCGGAGGCTCGGCACGAGCACGCCGGGCCGAGGCCGATCTTCGACGTCCGCTCGGCGGCGCGGCAGAGCTGGACCCAGACGTCGGGATAGAGCGCGGGTGAGTCGTAGAACCAGGCGCGCGCGTAGCCGAGGCTCCTCGGCGATGCGCGCATGCTCATGGCTCTGTCTCGGAGGTGGCGAAGGCGCAGGAGAGCGTGATCGGACATGGCGGCGACGGTACCATGCAGGCTCCGCCACCCGAAGCTCGCGGACAGAAATGTGCCGAGCGTGCCAAGCGCTCACGCTCGGCTGACGGTCGCGGTCTGCGAGGTCACGGCGCGATGGACCTCGCGGCCCGATCAGGCGTCGTAGGCGTCAGGCCGGCCGGATCCAGCGCTGTCGATTTCCTCGCCGCCCGTTCGATGATGAGAGCAAACCCGCGACCGCGGTCGCCGCAGAGGAGAATGGAGATGCCCCGTTACGTCGATGGATTCGTCGTGCCCGTCCCCAAGAAGCAGCGTCGCCGCCTACGTGCAAGATGGCCCGCAAGGCCGGCAAGATCTGGCGGGAGTACGGCGCGCTCGAGTACACCGAGTGCATCGCCGACGACGTGAAGCCCGGCAAGCTCACGTCGTTTCCGCAGAGCGTGAAGCTCAAGCCCAACGAGACCGTCTTCTTCGCCTGGGTCACCTACAAGTCACGCCGCGACCGCGACCGCATCAACGCCAAGGTGATGGCGGACCCGCGCCTCGCCGGCATGGACCCGTCCACGATGCCCTTCGACGCGAAGCGCATGTTCTTCGGCGGCTTCAAGGCGATGGTCGAGCTGTAGCGTTCGCTCGCCGCAGGGCACCCTTCAGCTGCGGGGACCGTGCCGCCGTTGCGCCTGCACGGACCCGACCTCCGCGCGGGTGCTCGCCTTTACCTCCCGTACCGACGTGTGCTCGATTGCGCGGCCGATGAGCGATCTGCCGCCGCGTCCGCTCGGCATCCGCGATGCTGAACGGCGTCGGGCAGGCGCTCCGCGGCGTCGGGTTTCCGCTGCTCGATCTCGACGCCGACGGGCTGCTGCGCGCGCGCGACCCGGGCGACGCGGCTCGACGACTTCGGGGACGACGCGCTTTCGCGAGCCGTTTCGGGTGCTGCTCGACGGCCTCGAGTGCGAGGCGCAGCTGACCCTGCTCGGGCGCATCATTGCGCGCACGCGACCTGACGCGTCTCCTCGAGAATCGTCTCCGTATGGTCGCGGCGCGAAAGCAGCATCCCGAGATCGCGGCCGGGAGGATCGAGCGGCCGCTCGTGATCGTCGGCCTGCCGCGGACCGGGACGACGATCCTGCATCAGCTCTTGGCCCAGGACCCCGCCAATCGCGTGCCGATGACGTGGGAGGTGATGCACGTCCACCCGGCGCCCGAGCGCGCGACCTACGAGACCGACCCGCGCATCGCCGCGGTCGAGAAGCACCTCGCCGGCGTCGACCGGCTGATCCCGAACTTCAAGGCGATGCACCCGATGGGAGCGGAGCTGCCGCAGGAGTGCGTGGCGCTCACGGCCCACGACTTCGCGAGCATGCTCTTCACGACCACGCACACGCTGCCGAGCTACCAGGCGTGGCTCGACCGGAGCGACCTCGCGTGGGTGTACGCCTCGCATCGCCGCCAGCTGCAGTATCTGCAGTGGCGCTGCCCGGCGGAGCGCTGGGTGTTGAAGTCGCCGGGGCATCTCTGGGCGCTCGAGGCGCTCCTCGCCGAGTACCCGGACGCGCGCGTCGATCCAGACCCATCGCGATCCGCTGCGCGTCATCGCGTCGCTCGCGAGCCTCGTCGCGTACCTCCGCTCGATGGCGAGTGACGCGATCGACCGGCACGCGATCGGCGTCGAGTGGACCGAGCGCCTGGCGGCCGGCCTCGCGCACGCGACGGCCGTGCGCGAGCGCCGTCCGGCCGGCGCGGCGCCCGTCTTCGACATGCACTTCCGCGAGTTCATCCGCGACGAGATCGCGATGGTGCGGCGGATCTACGACCACTTCGAGCTCGCGTTGACCGCCGAGGCCGAGGCGCCGGATGCGGCGCTTCCTCGCCGCCCATCCGAAGGACAAGCACGGCGCCCACCGCTACGCGCTCGCCGACGCCGGACTCGACGTCGCGGCCGAGCGGACGCGCTACGCCGGCTATCAAGAGCGCTACGGGATCAGCGTCGGAAGCGACCTGATCGGCCGCGACCACGTGGCCCCAGAGCGTCAGGTAGGCGGCCGCGAGCGGGAAACGCAACATGCGGACGTTCGCGAATCCCGCGCGCCGGAAGGCCTCCGCGAGCTCGCGCGCCGTATAGAGATTCGACTGCCACCAGCGCCCGATGAGGAGGCGCGTGAGGGGATTGCGCCGGGTCATGAAGAGCACCATTGTGCCGCCCGGGCGGAGCCGCGCGCGCAGGCCGGCGAGCGCCTCGACCAGTCGGTCGCGTGGGACGTACTCGAGCATCGACGCCGAGACCACGAGATCGTAGTCGCGCCAGGCGGACGGAAGCGTCGCGAGCTGGAGGACGTCCGCCTCGGCGAGCGCGATGTCCGGGCGGCGGCGGCAGGCGAGGCGTGGCACGGAGGCGGTCCAGCATCGCGGGGGTGAGGTCGAAGGCAGCGAGCGCCGCGATGCGTGAGCCCGCGGGCCGTCGCGGCGTCCGCGATCGCGAGGGTGAGGCGCCGCTGCCGCAGCCGGCGTCGAGCACCCGCAGGTCCGGGCCGCAGGAGCGGTGACGTCCGCCAGAAGGCGCGGAGTCCCTGGGGATAACGCACCGCCCGAATGAAGCGCGTGTAGACCTCGGGGCGCTCACTGAAGAGCCGGCGGGCGTCGGGCGTGAGCATTGCGCCGCATTGTGATCGCGACCAAAAGGGAGTGGGAAGAGCAGAGCGCGCTTGCACGGCGCGTTTCACGCCGCTAGCACGCCAATCCAGCGTCACCTGCGGTTGAGGGGAGTGATGCATCCAGTCGGCGATCCAGTCGGAGCGGAGGTCGGACGCAGCGATCGCCCACGCTCGTCGAGGTGGGTGCCGCTCGCGATCCTGCTCGCGGGTGGTCTCGCGACGGTCGGCGTGTGGAGCGCGCTCGATACCGCGCGCCGGCATCAAGTGAGCCGCGAGGTCGAGGCGGAGACCGCGGCCGTCGAGCATGAGCTCGCGGCGCGCATCGACGACCGCATCCGCGCGCTGCGCGCGTGGTGGGGCGTTGGTCCCGGGCGGCCGTCCGAGGGAGATGGGGTGGCGCGACGACGTGCAGCACGCCATCGACGACCTCCCGGGCTTTCAGGCGATCGCATGGGTCGACCGGTCGCTCTCGCGGTCGCGTGGGTGGAGCCGACCGCCGGGAACGAGGGGGTGGTCGGCGTCGATCTCGGGCGCGAGCCGGTGCAGCGCGCCACGATGGACGAGGCGCGGGCACGCCGCGCGGCTGCACAACGCCCCCGCTCGCGCTCCCGCAAGGCGGCGTCGGGGTGCGGGTCTTCTTTCCGCTCTTCGTCGGAGAGGACTTCAGACGGCTTCGTGCTCGCGGTCTTCGATGATCGCCGCCTCTTCCGAGGCGCTCCTTCGGCCGAGATCGCACCGGGCTTCGCCGTGAGCGTCTTCGCGGATACGGGCGCATCTTCGCCCGCGGTCGGAGCTCCGCGACGAGGTCGAGGCCCTGGAGCCGACGGGCGGCGCTCGCGCTCCCCGGCCGCACCTGGCAGGTGCAGATCGGGTTGCCGCCCGCAGCGCGGGCGAGCCGGTTTCCGAGGTACCCCGAGTGGGTCGCGCTCGCGGGCGCGTGGCTGACGATGCTCGTCTGGCTCGCGGTGAGCGCGGCTGGCGCGCGCACCGCCGACCGGAAGCAGGCGCTCGAGCGCGTGCGTCAGCGCGAGCTCGCGGTCATGGAGGAGCGGGCGCGGGCGGAAGGCGTTGCTCGCGGCGAGCGAGCTCCGGTTCCGCCAGGTCGTCGAGCACGTCGGGGCCGTCTTCTGGCTCTGGTCGAGCGAGACGCGAGACGCTCCAGTACGTGAGCCCCGGGTACGAGACGATCTGGGGCCGATCGTGCGCGAGCCTCTACGAGCACCCGGACTCGTGGATCGCCGCCGTCCACCCGGAGGATCGGCAGCGCGCCGAGATCGACTTGCCGACCGAGCGCGAGCGGACGTACGACGACCGGCACTATCGCATCATCCGCCCCGACGGGACGCTGCGCTGGATCCGTGATCGCGCCTTCGTGGTGCGGAACGAGGACGGAACCATGCGCGGCGTCGCCGGCCTCGCCGAGGACGTCACCGAGCTGCAGGAGCGCGAAGAGGCGCTCCGCCGCGCGCGTGAGGGCTCGAGGTGATCCTCGGCGCGCAACCGGATCTCTTCTTCCGCCTGGCCCACGACGGCACCGTGCTCGAGCACCGCCCGGCCACGGCATGCCGTCCCTCCCGCGGCGCGGTCACCGTCGTCGGCACGCGATGGCAGGACGTGATACCGGCCGACGTGGCGGCGGCGATCGACAGCGCGCTCGGCCGCTTGGCGGCGGGCTCCGCGCTCGAGACCATCGAGTACGCGCACGCGATGCCGGACCGGGTGCGGCGGTTCGAGGCGCGGCTCGTGGAGCTCCCGAGCGGCAGGTCCTCGCCTTGGTGCGCGATTGTACCGAGCGTCACGACGCCGAGACGATGCTGGTCGGCGAGACGACGATCTTCGGGATGATCGCGCGGCGCGCGCCGCTCACGGAGACGCTGGAGACCTGCTGCCGGCTGGTCGAGGTCCTCTGTCCGGGCGCGCTCGTCTCGATTCTCTTCCGCGACGCCGGCGCCAAGCGTGCTCCGGCGTGGGGTCGCGCCGAGTCTCTCCGAGACGTTCGTCGCGGCCGTCGACGGCATCGCGATCGGACCGCAATCTGGCGTCTGCGGTACGGCCGCGCATCGCAAGCGACCCGTGATCGTCGCCGACGTCGCGAGCGACCCGGCGCTGCGCGGACTGGCGAGCGCTCCTCGGCGCCGAGGGCATCGCGTCATGCTGGTCGTATCCGATGATCGACAAGGCAGGCGAGGTGCTGGGCACCCTCGCGGTCTATTGCCGCGAGCCGCGCGAGCCCGGAGCCGCGGAGGTGGCCGTCATCGAGCGCGTGCGCGATCTCGCGACGATCGCGGTGGATTTACTGCGCGCCGAGCAAGCGCTCCGCTTCACGCAGTTCGCGGTCGATCACGTCGCCGATCTGATCTTTCAGGTCGACGCGGACGCCCGCATCATCGAGGTGAACACCGCTGCGTGCCGGCGGCTCGGCTACTCGCGCGCCGAGCTCCTGGCGATGCAGCTCTTCCGACATCGACCCCGACTATCCGGAGAGTATCGTGGCCCGAGACCTGGGCCGACCTCCGCCGCCGGAAGCACCTGCGGCTCGAAAGCCGGCATCGCACCAAGACGGGAGAGGTCTACCCGGTCGACGTCGCCGCCAACTACGTCGAGCACGAAGGACGCAGCTTCAGCTACGGGATCGTCCGCGACGTCACGGACTGGAGGGCGAGCGTCGCCGCCCTCGAAGCAAGCGAGGAGCGCCTGCGCCTCGCGACGGAGGCGGGCCACATGGGGACCTGGGAGTGGGAGGCCGCGACGAACCTCCTGCGCTACTCGCCCAATCTTCTGAATCTCTTCGGCATCAGCGCCGAGGCCGCGATGGCCGGTACCGAGGCGTTCTACGCGGTCATCCACGACGACGATCGTGCGCGCGTCGCCACCCTCGCTCGGCGCGACCGACCGCGAGGCGCCGATCGAGGATCTCGAGTTTCCGGGTCCTGCGGCCCGACGGGACGACGGCTGGCTCTCGAACCACAGCCGGTTGCATTGCGATGCGCAGGGGCGGGCGCTCCGCATGGTGGGGATCGTCACCGACGTCGGACAGCGCAAGCACGACGAGCGCGAGCGCGAGACCTGCTGGCGGAGCTGCAGGCGGCGAACGTGATGCTGACGCGGCTCTCGCGGCAGCTGCTCGAGGTGCAGGAGAACGAGCGGCGCGACCTTTCGCGCGATCTTCACGACGAGATCGGGCAGTGCATCGCCGCGGCCAAGATCAATCTCGATCTCCTCTGCCGCCGCTTCCCGGATCTCGCGGCGGAAGCGCCCGTCGAGGACACGGTGGCGCTCCTCGATCACATCTCGCAGCACATCGGCCGCTTGTGCTTCCAGCTGCGGCCCTCGGTGCTCGACGACCTCGGCCTCGGCGCGGCGCTCCGGGGTACGTGCAACACCAAGCGGCACGGAGCGGCTGGACCGCCGAGGTCCGGGCCGCGGACCTGCCGAAGCTCTCGGGAAGATGCAGGGCGTGTGCTTCCGGACGGTGCAGGAGGCGCTCACCAACGTCATGCGCCATGCGAAAGCGGAGCGGGTGGTCGTCGCGCTCAGCCGGCGCGGCGACCAGCTCGTGCTGCGCATCGAAGACGACGGCGTCGGCTTCGATCCGAGCGCCCGCGCGGCGCGCTCGTGGGCGGGCGGCGGGCTCGGCCTCCTCGGGATGCGGGAGCGACTCCATAGCGTCGGCGGTGCGCTCGTCGTCGAGGCCGCCGTCGGCCGCGGCACCGTCATCGAGGCGCGGATCCCGCTCGACCCGGAGATGACGGAGCCGGCAACGCTCGCGCCGGAGGAGTCGGTCGCCTGACGGTCGATTCGGCGTCGCGCCCTTGGCGGCCGTCCGTTTCGTCGTTGCGAGTTCGGGATTCTTCGCGTTGAACGTCCGTTCGGTCGGATTGACGCGTTCTCTGCGTGGCGTTTCGCAGAAGCCGGCGACCCGTGGCGGAAGCGCTAGCGAAGCCTGACGACCCGCGACGTCGGTTGCTCCGGCAGCTCGTCGGCTTGCAGCCACCGGCAGAAGACGACGCCTTCGCGGTGCCCGCCGTATCGAGCCAGTTCGGCATGCCCGGGTCGCGCGCCGCCACCACGAGGCTTGAACGACCCGTCGGGCTCGAACGCGATCTCGGCGGAGTTCAACGACACGCGGTGATACCGGTAGTCGAGCGACTGCATGTAGCGGTTCCAGAGCTGGGCGCCGAAGTAGATACAGCGCGGGGACCGCCCTTCGATGACCAGGGCTTCGTCGGCCTCGAGACGGAAGAGGCCGAGGGAATAGACGTTGTCGGGCGTGCCCCAGCCCGGGACGTTCGGGTTCCACGGCATCGCCGGGCCGAGCAGGTTCGGCGGGAGGCCCGACGGCAACGGCGCGAACTGGATCGTCTCGCGGATGAACGTCGCGACGGCGCCGAGGCGGCGGGCGAGGGTCGCGTCGTCGAGCGGCGGCGGTGGCGGGGCCGGGTCGAGCGCCTCGATCCGAAAGGCGGCGGGCCGAATGGCGCTCCGGTCCATGAAGTACTGGCGGACGATCACGCAGACGGCGTCGGGAGCGAGCGCGATCGCGGTCGTGCCGGCGGGTGGCTCAGCGGCGAGCCCCGGCTCCGCCCGAGAATGATCTCGAAGCGTGCCGTCGGGAGCGCACCGCAGATCGCGCTGCGGAGGTTCGCCACCACGCGCTCCGACCACTCGCCGTCGGGCTTCCCGCCGTAGACGCAGAACGCGAGATAGACCTCGTTGCCGCGCTGTCCGCGGATGCGATAGCGGCGGTCCCCGCGAAGCGGCGCGAAGTGGTAGAGCGAGTCGACGTTGTCGCCGAGCATCTTCTGGGTCGGGGACGCGAGCGGGGTGAAGACGGGTCGCTCGGCATCGCCTTCGAGGTAGAGGTCGAAGGCGTAGCCGAGGAGGTGCGTCAGGTGGCGGTAGCCCTCGGCGACCCCGAGCGCGTCCATGTCCGCGCGCGGCCCGTCGAGGAACGTCTGATCGGCGTCGCGGAGGGTGTCGAGGAGCGCGTGATAGGCGCGGCCGGCGGCGGTCGTCATGCGGCGTGCTGTAGCGGAGCGCGGCGTGGTCCGACAAGGGCGACCATGCTCGGGCCACACGCCGCCGCTCGTGCCGCTACGGGGCGGGGGCAGTGGCGTCCGCGCGAGGGCGCCGTTACCCTGCGGTCGCCGATGCCTGCCCGCCGTCCGACCGCCGCGCTCCCGATGCGCTTCGAGCCGCAGCTCGCGAGCCTGGTGAAGACGGCGCCCGACAGCGACGACTGGCTCCACGAGATCAAGTTCGACGGCTATCGCATCGGCGCGCGCGTCGAGCGCGGCGCGGTCACCCTCGTCACCCGTGCCGGGAACGATTGGACGACGAGCTTTCCCGAAGTCCGCGACGCCGTCGCCGCGCTCCCGGCCACGCAGGCGCTCCTCGACGGCGAGGTCGCTGCCGTGCTGCCGGACGGGCGCACGAGCTTCCAGGCCTTGCAGAGATGGTTCTCGGGCGGGAAAGGCGAGATCGTCTACTACGTCTTCGACCTGCTGCACCTCGACGGCGAGGACGTCGGGAGCCTGCCGCTCGAGGAGCGCAAGGCCCGGCTCGAGGCGCTGCTGCGCTCGCTGCCGAAGCATTCGTTGATGCGCTACTCGTCGCACGTGGTCGGCGGTGGCCGACGCTTTTCGCGGCGGCGTGTGAGCGCGGGCTCGAGGGCATCGTCTCGAAGCGCCGCACTCGTCCCTACGAGCCGGGCCGGCACGGCGGCTGGACCAAGAGCAAGTGTCTGCAGCGCCAGGAGCTCGTGATCGGAGGCTTCACGGATCCCGAGGGGGCGCGGACGGGACTCGGCGCGCTCCTCCTCGGCGTTTACGACGAGACCGGCGCGCTGCGCTTCGCGGGCAAGACCGGCACGGGATTCACGCAACGGAGCGCCGAGGAGCTCCGGAAGCGACTCGAGCGCCTCGCGCGCCCGACCTCGCCGTTCGCCGGATCCGCCGCGCGAGTGGAAACGCTGGCGCGCACATTGGGTCGAGCCGACGCTCGTCGCGGAGGTCGCGTTCTCGGAGTGGACCGACGACGGGCGCCTCCGCCAGTCGTCCTTTCAAGGGCTCCGCGAGGACAAGCCGGCGCATGAGGTAGTTCGAGAGCGGTCCGTGCCGGTCGCGAGTGTCGACGGGAGACGAAGACGCGCCGACAAGCCGGCGCATAGGTAGTTCGAGGCGGTCCGTGCCGGTCGCGAGTGTCGACGGGAGACGAAGACGCGCCGACAAGCCGGCGCATGAGGTAGTTCGGAGCGGTCCGTGCCGGTCGCGAGTGTCGACGGGAGACGAAGAGGCGCCGACAAGCCGGCGCATGAGGTAGTTCGAGAGCGGTCCGTGCCGGTCGCGAGTGTCGACGGGAGACGAAGAGGCGCCGACAAGCCGGCGCGCGAGGTCGTGCGTGAGCGCGCGTCAGCGGTCGTGCGTGAGCGCGTGTCGGAGACGACCCGCGAGGGCGCCGGCGCGTCGCCAGCGGCGGAGCGCGCGCAGGCGCCACCGCGGCGGCGGACGCGCGCGGCGGTCGTGTCGGTCCCCAAGGTCAAGGCGCCGCCCCCGAAGGGCACGGTCGAGCTCGAAGGTGTCCGCCTGACGCATCCCGAGCGCGTGCTGTACCCAATCGAGAAGCTCACCAAGCTCGAGCTCGCGCGCTTCTACGAGGAGGTCGGCGAGTGGATCCTGCCGCACTTGGCCGGCCGACCGCTCAGCCTGGTGCGGTGCCCGACCGGGCTCGGCAGCTGCTTCTACGTGAAGCACGCGACCACCGCCGACCCGGACGTGCTCCGCCGCATCCCGATCCGCGAGAAGGAGAAGACGCGCGAGTACGTCGTCGCCGAGGGCCTGCCGGGCGTGATGGCGCTCGTGCAGATGAGCGTGCTCGAGATCCACACCTGGAACTGCGTCGCCGACGACCTCGAGCGTCCGAATCGCGTCATCATCGACCTCGATCCCGGACCGGAGGTGACGTGGCCGCAGGTGCTGGAGGCGGCGGAGCTCGTGCGGACGGCGTTCGCGACGCTCGGGCTCGAGAGCTTCGTCAAGACGACGGGCGGGAAGGGCTTGCACGTGGTCGTGCCGCTCGTCCCGAGCGCGACTGGGACACCTGCTTCGAGTTCGCGCGCGGCGTCGCGGAGTTCATCGTGCGCCAGCATCCCAAGGCCTACACGACCGCGATGCCGAAGGCGGGCCGCGAGAAGAAGATCCTGCTCGACCACTACCGGAATCACCGCGGCAGCACGGCCGTCGCGGCGTTCTCGACCCGGGCTCGTGACGGCGCGCGCCGGTCTCGGTCCCGCTCGCCTGGGACGAGCTCTCCCCGAAGCTCCGGTCGGATCATTTCACCGTCGCGAATCTCCGGCAGCGCATGCGGCGCCGAAGCACGATCCCTGGCGTGCGTATTGGACGCTCCGCCAGCGCATCACCGCGAAGGCGCTCGCGGCCGTGACCGCATGACGATCGCCGCATGAAAATCGCGACCTGGAACGTGAACGGCATCCGCGCCCGCGAGGCGCAGACGGTGGAGTGGGTGGCGCGCGAGCAGCCGGACGTCGTCTGTCTCCAGGAAATCAAAGCCAAGCCGGAGCAAGTGCCCGAGTCGCTCTGCAACCTCGGCGGCTATTGGTGCTACTGGCACGGCGCCGGCGGTTACTCGGGCGTCGGCCTCCACCTCGCGAAGACGCGTTTCCCGGAGGAGCCCGCGTTCAGCCATCCGGACTTCGATCACGAGACCCGCATCGTGCAGGCGGTCGCCGGGCGACCTCGTCGTGGCGTCGGTCTACGTTCCGAACGGGGGCAAGGACTATCCGGCGAAGCTCGCGTTCCTGACCGCGATGGAGCACTACGTGACGAGCGTGCATGCGACCGGCCGCCGGCTCGTGCTCTGCGGCGACATGAACGTCGCCCGCACCGACCGCGACGTCCACCCGAAGGAGCGTAAGCCCGGCATCATCGGCCAGAAGCCCGAGGAGCGCGCGCTGATCGAGAACGTCATGCGGCCGCGGCGTCGTCGACGTCGGCCGCGCGCTCGATCCCGAGAACGACGAGCTCTTCACCTGGTGGGCGCCGTGGCGCAACATGAAGGCGCGGAACATCGGCTGGCGCCTCGACTACGTCCTCGCCTCGACGCCGCTCGCCGAGCGCGCCACGACGTGCGTCGTGCAGCGCGAGTTCGGCACGAGCGACCACGGCCCGGTGATCGCGACGTTCGCCGACGCCTAGGGTCGGTGGTCACAATGGCGGTGGCGTTTAAGTAGTACGGTGGTGTCGCAAGGGAGTCAGGGCGCTGGGGGAGACGCCCAGCACACGCGCCATCGTCGTCACCGCGTGGACGACCTGTGCGCTCTCATGAACTCGAATCCTTGGGTGGGATCGAATTCGTCTCCCGAGCGAACCAGGCCGCCGCTTTTTCAAGATGTCGCGCTCTTCGCGCAGCGACGTTTTTCGCGCTGCAGGCGGCCGCAGCTCGAAATCGCGCTCGGTGGAGAAGTCAGGCCGTCGGCACGGCGTCCGTCATCGCGATCGGCTTGCACCGCAATTGCGAATCGACTGCGCCGACGGCTCGAACTTCGTCGCGAAGCTCTTCCGGGCTGCCGCCCGGCACGTACGAGCTCGACCATCCGACGCCGGAACTCTGGCGTGTACGGCGGCTTCGATTTGGGCATCGTAGACTCCTCTTTCCCCGAAGAGGATTTGGTGTCCACGAAACCGACGGCACTTCAGGGGTTGCCCCTGGGTTTTGGCCTAAGCGATCGGCGACCGTCATTGGGGTCTGATGCTCACGGGCGATGCGTCCACATCGCTTCCAGGGCTCGAGGATCTCCCGGCGACCGCGGCTCGGGCGGCGATCTCGTAGGCGGCGCCGAGCGTCACGGCTCCCGCCGTCGAAAGCGGGTGCACGGGGGACGGGAGTTCCACAGAGGTGCGCTGAGTCGCGACAGATCCGATCAGCGTCGCCTCGAGCCCGACGATCACGGAGGCGGGCTGCGTGCCGGTCTCGAACGGCTCCCAGCGCCACGACGTCGAGACGGAGGGCAGCTCCCGGTGATGACCGGCTTTCGCCAACGCTGCGGCGGCTTCGACGGCGTTCTCCGCCACGGCCGGGAATCGCGGCCGCCACGGTCTCGGGACCGACGACGGGCACGCCGCGTTCACGCAGGACGGCGCGGGCTTCGCCCTGCAGGAGATCGCGGAACGCGTCACGCGGGCGCTTCCGGAGGGCGTACCTCTCGACCAGCGAGACCAGCCGGCGGCGGCAAGCAGACATCGCCCGGTCCGATTGCCGGGGCGGCAGAACCGCGACCATCGCGACGGAGGGTGGAGGCGGCGCCGGCGGACGCGGACAGCCCGCGACGAGGGCGGGGACGAGGATCGCGATGCGACGGATCACCTGCGGCCGCATGTGCTCTACATCTCCGCGGGCGCAGAGCCGCTCGAGTTCCGCTGCATCGCTTCGAGACGGTGGCGGACCGCCTCCTGCTCGGTCGGAGCGCGCTCAGGCTCTCCGCAGGCTGCCCGTCGCTGGCGATCGCATCTCCACCTGCGAGCGCAGTCGCATCGAGGCACGCATAGCGCGCACCTCCGCTTGCAATCGGGCGGCCGCGACCTGATCGCCGACGGCATCGGCGAGCACGTAGCGGAACAGCGACCGTCCGGCGCGCCGGGCTTCGACAGCCTCCCGCGAGCCGGCGCGCGAACGCCTCGGTGACATCCGGGATCGCGCGCGAGCAGAACGATCGTAGAAGGCGGCAAAGCGGCTCGCCGACGAACCAATCCTTGTCCCCGGTCCGCTCATGCGGGTGAGCCGAGGCGCCAGGAACTCGATCACGGGGCGGTCGTCGGTGTTGACGGGCGCGGCGGCGAAGTCGTCAGCGACGGTCCGTAAGATTCCCGCGTAGAACATGGCGAGGCCGCGGGGGCCGCGAGCATCGAATCCTGCCCCCACGTCGGGAGACCGGCGGCCCGCTCGGCGGCGCGTTCGAGGTCGACGGGTCCGGGCTCGGCACGTCCGACGAGTCCGACGACCGGGCCGGTTCGGGTAGAAGTCGTCGCGCCACAGGGTCGCGTGCGGGAAGACGGCGAGGAACGTCTCAACGATTACGTCGAACTCCTCGCGGGTAAGCTGGTAGAGGGCAGCCATTGGCAGAAGAGCCCGCCCGGCGCGAGCCGCCGCGCCACGGTGCTCGTACATCTCGCGGGCGTAGAGGCTGCCGGTCCCCGCATGCCACGGGATGAAGAGATCGGAGACCACGACGTCGAAGCGCCGATCGTTCGCTTGCAGATAGCGGCGGCCGTCGTCGACCACGAGGCGAACGTCGGAACGAGCGAGGAGTTCGTCGTTCCACGTCCCGAAATGCTCGCGCGCCGCCCGCGCGACCTCGGGAACGATCTCGACGACGGTCGTGTCCGCGACGCCGAGCGCGGGACCGGCACTCGCGGTGATGCCGGTCGCGAGCCCGATGAAGAGGACGCGAGCCGGAGCGGGATGCAGGAGCAGCGGCAAGAGACCGAGGCGACGCTCGTTGGTCGCCGCCTCGTCGCCGCCGAGCACGTAGTAGTTGTCCATTCGCAATTGCAGATTGCCGCGGACGTCGACGACACTCGTGACGCCGGCCGGCCCTTCGTACAACGCCCGCAGCGTCTCGACGCCTGGGTAGAGGTTTACGAGAGGTGCGCGTGCCGGATCGGCCATGACGCGTGACGAGCATGATCGCATGCAGGAGCGGGCGGAGCCGCCATCCCGGCGGCGCGATCACGTGGGCGACGACCAGGTAGCCGGCGACGGCGAGGAGCATGCCGCCCCGGAGGCCGATCGTCGGCATCACCGCGAGTCCCGCTGCGAGCGCGCCGGCGATCGCGCCGAAGGTATTGGCCGCCGTGATCCCGCCGAGCGGACGGGCGACCGTCGGTTGGGCGCCTGACGCTGCCGGTTGGACGCTCGCGGCCGTCCACAGCGACGGGAGCACCACCCCTGCCGCCAGCGCCGCAGGGCCGGCGGTGACGGCGGCGAGACCGACGATGCGAATCACGTAATCGGCGAGTCCGGCCTGCATGCCCATGTAGGCGAGACCGTCGGTCGCACGCATGAAAAGCCAAAAGCCCCCGAGCGTCGCGGCTCCGGCGACTGCCAGCGCGCCAGCAGCGACGTCCAATGGTCCAAAGCGGCGACCGAGCCCGCCCGCGGCCCCCGACCCAACTGCGATCGCGAGCACGAAGACCAGTGCGACGGCACTGAACGAGTAGACCGGAATTGTGGAGGATTTGCGCGAAGAGCCGAACCCACAACACTTCGAGTCCGAGGCCGAGAGCGCCGGTGGCGAACGCCACGCTACGCAGCCGCACGGCACGGTGCGGGAGCGCGCCCGGGCGGGCCCCTCTCGACCCTCGACGCCCGGCTCCCCGAGTGCGTCATCACGACGGCTCAGGGCGAGGGCGACACCGCCCGCGATGGCGCTCGCGAGCGCGACCAATGACGTAACTCGCACGCACGCCAATCGCCGCGGGCAGACCGAATCCTGCGAGGACCAGACCGACCGCGCCACCGAACGTATTGACGGCGTAGAGCCAGCCGCCGCGCGAACCCAAGCGCGGGACCGTGACGAGCGCCTGGCCGATCGCCGGCAACGTTCCGCCGAGGCAGAGCGTGGCCGGGAGCGTCGCGACACCGAGCGCCGCAATCGACCGCAGGAGGCCGCCTTCGAGCCACGCTTGCGCCGCGTCGGTCCCGAGCCCGCGAAAGGCCGCGAGCGACCAGATCGACGCCGAGCGCGGCGCCGATCTCCGAGCCGCGCGTAGCGCTCGGAGCGGGCGCGGGCTGCCGTGGCGGCCGAGCGCCGAGCCGAGCCCGAGCCCGGCGAAGTACCATGCCAGCACGATCGAGGTCGTGCCGGGACCGCCGCCGAGGACGAGCGCCGCGGAGCGCATCCAGAGCATCTCGAGCGCGAGCGCCGCGGCGCCTGAGAGCGCATAGCAGAGCCAGAGCCCGCGCCGCATGGCTCAGCCTCCCGCGACGAGGCGGACCGCGCCGCGCGCCCCCGCGACCAGCAGCAGCACGACGCTCGCGATCGCGACCTCGGCCGGACCGAGCGGAAGATCGTAGCGATACGCGCAGGCGAAGCCGACGAAGGCGGTCATGCCGCCGAGCACGGCGGAAGCGATCGAGAACGTCAGCATGCGCCGTACGAGGAGACGGACGGTGACCGCGGGCACGACCAGGAACCCAAAGGTCACGACCGGACCGGCGGTCATGACGCCGAGCGAGATGGTGATCCCGATCAGGAGATACAAGAGCGTGTCCCAGAGGCGGGTGCGAAAGCCGAGCACGGAGGCCATGTCGCGGTCGAACGACACCAGCAGGAATTCGCGACGGAAGAGCAGCAAGGTGAGCACCACCACCCCGAAGACCGTCGTCGTGAGCGACAAGCTGCTGCGCGTGGTCGCCAGGATGTCGCCCTTCAAGATGCTGACGAGGTGCGCCTCAGCGTAGGGATCGGCGGCGAGGAAGAGGATCGTCGCCGCCGCCGCCATCGCGTACGTCACGCCGATCCGCACTTCGACGCTCTGGCGGGCGCTGCGCTCGAGCGCCGCCAAGAAGAGCAGTGCCAGCAGGGTGAAGCCGAGCGATCCGACGAGCGCGATCATGCGCTCGCCCGCCTCGCCGTGCTCGTGCGGTCCCATGATCAGCCGGTAGCCGAGGAATGAGCAGGCGATACCCGCCGCCGACACTTGCGGCAGCGCGACGCCGAGAAACACCATGCGGCGCAGCACGAAGTAGACGCCGACGAGCGGGCAAACGAGTCCGACCAGGACGCTGCCGACGAGCGCGTCGCGCAACAGGAAGTTGGGATTCAGGATCTCGCTGAACGTATTCATCGCGCTTCACGCGCAGTCGGCGGCAGGAAGTCGGCGCGCTGTTCCGCACCCAACACCTCCTCGGCGGGTCCCTTCGCGGCCCGTCCGTCCTCGACCCAGATGACGGTGCCGATGGTCGCCCGCGCGCCGGAGTTGGTGGCTCACCAGCACGACCGTGAGTCCGTCCGGGTGCAATCGGCTGATCACGGCCATGATCGCGTCCTCGGCGGCCGGATCGACGCCGGCGGTCGGCTCGTCGAGCAGCATGAGCTCGGGCTCGACCGCCAGCGCCCGCGCGATCAGAACGCGTTGCTTCTGCCCCCGGAGAGCGCCCAGAACGGCTGGTCCTTCAACTCCGTGAGCCCGACCTGCCGCAGGCAATCGAGCGCCTGGGCACGCTCGCGCCGCCCGACCGGACGGAACGGCGAGAGACGCGCGTACACGCCCATCAACACCACCTCGGCGACCGTGAGGGGAAAATCTCGTCGAGCGTCTCGCGCTGCGGGACGTAGCCCGGCGGGCGAAGTCGGCGGTCGAACCCCCAGCGGACCTCGCCGCCGAGCACGGGCACTAACCCGAGCACGCCGCGGAGCAGCGGTGGTCTTGCCGGCGCCGTTCGGCCCGAGGAGGGCGACGAACTCCCCTCGCTCCGATCGTGAGGAGACGTGCTCGAGGATCGCCCGTCCCTCGTAGCCGATACTCGCGTCGTGGAGCGTCAGCAGCGACTCGCTCATCCGCCGCCCTTGACGGCTTGCACCATCGTCCGGACGTTGTGGTCGATGAAGCTGATGTAGTCCTTCGTATCCGGGCAACCCTCCTGACATTGCGGGTAGCTCGACGAGCGTGGCGCCGGTTTGTTTCGCGATGGTCTCGGCCAGACCCGCCGGATAGTGCAGCTCGCGAACCACGAGCTGCACCTTCTCGCGCTTCATCTGCTCCTCGAGATCCGTGATGTGCGACGGCGTCGGGTCGACACCGGGACGCAGCTCGATCGTCCCGACCGCCTCCATGCCGTAGCGGCTCAGCGAAATACAGCAGGTCGGGGTGGTAGCTCACGAGCTTCACGCCCTTGAGCGGCGCCGCCATCTTCTCCCAGCGCGCGATCGCGGCATCGAGCTCCGCGATGTAGGCGTCCACGTTCTTCTTGAACGTCTCCGCGTACTGCGGATACTTGCGTGACAGGCCGTCGGCGATCGCCCGCGCCATGTCCTTGCCGCGTACCGGATCGAGATTGATGTGCGGATTGCCCATCGGATGCTGATCGCCGAGCGAGCGATCGATCCTGACCGGCACCTCGAGCGGGGCGATGTTGACCGAGACATCGATGTAGCCGGGCGTGTCCTGCTGGATGCCGGGATTGCGGGACGCCTCCAGCAAGCGCCGGCAGGAAGGCGTGCTCGGCCGATGAGGCCGAGCAGCACCACGGCGTCGGCGCGGTTCAAGAGGACGGCGAAGCTCGGCTTCATCGGGACGGCGTGGATGTCCTCGACGCCGGTCGCGAGGCTCGTGACGTCGACGAGATCGCCGCCGACGTGGCGGGTCATGTCGGCGAGATCGGGAATGGTGGCGACGACGCGGATCTTGTCGTCGGCACGCGAAGGACCGGCCGCCGTCAGGACGACGGCGGCCATGAACAACAACGTCATTGTGTCTTTCATGATCTCTCTCTCCTTGCTCAACGGTCGCGGAAGCTGTGCACGTGGGAGCCGATGATGACCGTCCATTGGAGGAAGAACTGGTTCTCGTGATTGCCGGGAGCGTCGAGATACGTGTACTGCAAGCGGAAGCGCTGGAACTCGGACGCCCAGATGGTGAGATATGGCGAGTAGGCGCGGGTCGAGGGCTCGCCGCCATCGACCGCTTGCGTGTAGTCGAAGAGGAACCCCGGATAGAAGCGCCGGGTCAGACGGGCCTCAGCGTAGCTGTAGAGCCCGACCGCGTCGCGGCGCTTGAAGACGAGCAGCTCGTCGGTGGGCTCGTCCGGAAAGCCGCCGACGGGCCGATGCTCGCGATTCACCAACAGCTCCGTCCCCAACACGAAGCCGTGGTAGCTCGCCTGGCTGAGCGGCGTATACCGATAGACGAAGTCGGCACCGTAGAGCTGCCGTTCGTGATCGGTCTCGATCGCGACCTTGGGTGTGTAGGCGACGCTCGCGCCGTAGTCGAGGCTCTGCTCGTCGGTGATGTTGAGGAAGCCTGCGGCCCGTCCGAGGTACGTGAACTTCGAGAAGTCGCGTGAGACGGTGTTGTCGAGGCGATCGTTCTCGGCGCCGAGCTTGTTGTAGAAACCGCCCGTCAACGTAACGTACTGCGGCAGCGGCGCCAGCCAGTTGACCTCGAGCCCGTCCGCCTGCGACTCGCCGCCGATGTATTCATCGAGCACCCGCGGCCGGTTCACGAACGGCAGGTCGTGATCGTGGAACTTCGAAAGACGGCCGAAGTCGGCGAAGAAGCGGCCGCCCTTGACCGTGAGGTTGTAGGGGAGCGACGTCGTGACGATCGCCGCCTCCTCGACGTCGATCCCGTCCGGCGTGCCGTTGATGATGCCGTAGGCACGCGCGAATGGGTCGACGCTGGCGGAAATCCCGATCTCGCCCGAGCGGAACTCGTTGTTGGCGCGCTCGTGATCGGAATACGAAAATACGTCATCGACGATGAAGCCGATCGCCGGATTGAACTGCGAGAGAAAGGTCTTGTTGGCGGCCGTGAGCTGCGGCTGAATCCGCCGCGCCACGTCCTCCGCGACTTGTTCCCGCAGTTTCTCCTGGTCAGGCGGCGGAGGGGCGGGCGGCGCAGTCACGGGTTGCGCCGGAGCTTTTCGACGGCAGCGCCCTTGGCGTTGAGCTTCTCGAGTAGGCGCTCCTGCCGCTCCATCTTCTCTTGCATCTTCTGCATCTGCGCCTTCATCTCGCGCAGCTCGCGTTGCATTTCCTGAACGGACGGATCTTCCGCCAACACCGCGGGCGGACTCATTGCCAGCACGGCAACGAGCACCGCCACGCGCATCCGCAGCAGTTTCCACGAGAGTGCCATCGTCTCCTCCTTCGACGGTTCGACCGCCACGGGAGGTCGAGCGCGTGAAGGCGCCGGACGTAGACGCGGCGGTGCCTAGGAAATCGAGAGCGTCGAGAAGGACGACGGCGGTGCGCGACCCGCCTTTGGCGAGTGCACGCGGTGCGCGGGCGCCTCGAACGTCGGCGTCGGCGTTGTCGTGAGGACAAGCGCGAGCGCGAGGGCTGCTGGAGGCAAGGAGAGAACGGCGGGTGCGTGGTGCGCGGCGATACAGACGGCACACGGCGCGGACGACTCGGTGGTGGCGTGATGGTGACCGCTGCTCACCACGGGCACGAGCAAAAGCACGGCGAGGACGAGTACTTTCATCCTCCGGGCTATGCGCGTGCTGCGAAGCATCGTCCCGGCTATACGAGCGAGAGAACAGGCTGTCAACGCAGCCCGAAACTCCGGTAGTGGGTCAGTCGGATTCTTGTCGGCGTAAGTCTCCGAACAGTTCCCCGATGAGCTTTCACCGTTAGACGCTCGCGTAGGCGATGGATGGCGGCGACCAACTCGTCAGTCGAACCCGAATCCGGGACAGCGTGGTCCGATAGGACCCTCGCTCCTGGTCATCCCGAATCCGTTGACAGCATATCCCAGCCTCCCTATACGCGACGTGGATGTTGGCTCGCGCGAACAGGCGGCGGCTGAGCGCTTGGCTTCTTGTCGCTCTGATTCTCGTGCCTGTGACGGTAAGTGGCCATCATCACGGCGCGGCGGAGGCGTCTTATCCATGCGCCGTATGCGCCGTTGCGCACCACGCGCCCGTCGTTCGCCTACCCACCCTGGTCAACTTCGGCGCGCCACTCATCACGCTCTTCGATCCAGCCGAGCTGATCCTCGCCCTTTCGGTCGCCGTTACCGCACGTCCTTTGGGGCGTGCTCCGCCTGGCCAGCCCACTAGCCTCGCCGCATAGTCCCGCCTCGGTCCTAAGCCAGCCATAGCGCCGGCACCTCGAGGCGGAGCGCATCGCACGCTCGGTCTCCAAACGACCGACAAGCTCTCGCGGGCTTACACCGGGTGACCTCAGATCCCCGATGCACGACCGCAGAAGACGGCTGCGGATCTCTATGGAAGACCATTTGCACGCCCACGTGCCCGCACGTGTGGTTTTCGTCGCAGCCGGGTTGACGCTCGCCGCGGCCGCTGCCGAAGTGCTCGGTGCGTGGCGGAGCGGCAGTCTCTTTCTCGGAGCCGACGCGATGCACCTCGTCGCGCATCTCAGCATCTTCGGCATCCTCCTGATCCCGAGCGCCCGGACGCACGAGCACCTCGAGGATGTCGCCGCTGTCGGCGTCCTCACGATCATCGCGATCATCGCGGTCGGCATCATCAGCGAAGCCGCGGCTTGCTTGCGCCAACCCCTCACGCAGCCTCCCGAGGCCGCATACCTCAACCTCTCGTTGCTCGGCTTGGGCGCGAATTTGGCGACCGCGTATCTTTTCCACGATCCCGCGCGAACCCGATGGTCGTTTCGCGCCGCGCTCGCGCACGAGCTTGCCGACGCGGCTTTTACCGTCGCCGCATCTCTTCGGCGCGATCGCGATCGCGCTGTTCCGCTGGCGTTGGATCGACCCAGGGCTGACACTCGTGGTCGGCATCTGGCTGATCGTCTGGGCAGGGCGTTTGCTCGTACGTCGCGCCTATTTCGGGTCCGGCGCCTGGACACTGGAGAAGGACTGACCATGTCGCATCGTCGACGCCCCTTGCCGCCGCCCTCACGCTGAACAGCATCGCGCTGATCGCCGAGGTCGGCGCCGGTATCCCGTCCCACAGCCTGAGCCTCGTCATGGACGGTGTCCACAACCTCTCCGACGGGGCGAGCGAGGAGGAACTCCGATGACTGTCCACGGTTTCAGGTTTCGCACTCGCGTCGCCACTGTCGACCGCCGTCACAGCGTTGGACTCGTCGTCGCTGACCGCGTGTCTGTGCGTCAGCAGAGCCGCGGCCGCTTCCGTACCGAAAAACACCGCCGCCCCGTTCGCGGTCGGCAGCAGCGAGCACGTGACCTACGAGTCTACCAACGTGCGTGCCGAGTCGATGCTGGAAGCGTACCGAGCGGCAATGGAGACTCCAGCCGGCGGCCGTCTATCACGAGCGCCCGCGGCGCTCTTGGTGATCAACGCCGCATTCGACGACTCGATCACGAACGATCGGAACGCAATGGCGATCGAAGCAGCGATCACCGACGTCAATCGCGTTGTACGAATCGCTGTTCAACGATCCCATCACCATATCGATCCTGTTTCGATACGCGACGACGCTTGCCGACGGCGTTACGCCTCTAGCGTCCGGGGCGCTCTCGGAGAGCGAGGCCCTGATCTACGAGATCCCATGGGATACGTACGTCAACAGTCTCGTCGCGGACGCGACTACGGCCAATGACTCCGCGGCCAACGCCACTTTGCCAGGGACCGCATTGTCCACCGACGTCGCCACGTCGAGTGCCGACGGGAGAGCCGCCGGCCTCAATACTCCGCCGGCGCTACTCGCGAATGGCACTGTCGGTGCCGGAGGTCCGTACGACGGGATCGTCACACTGAATTCTAGCCGTCCGTTCAAGTTCACCCGTCCTCCTGCGATCGGTATGTTCGATGCACTGCGCACGGTCGAGCACGAGGTCGACGAGGTTCTCGGTCTCGGGTCCAACATCGCTAGAGGGAAGACGTGCGGCCGCAGGATCTGTTTAGCTGGTCGGCGGCGGGCGTCAGGAACCTGACGTCGAGTGGGTCGCGCTTCTTTTTCGATCGACGGTGGTATCACGGAAATCGTCGGGTTCAACCAAGATCCCAGCGGGGATCTCGGCGATTGGCTGAGCGGTCCGTGCCCGCAAACGAACCCGTACGTGCAAAACGCCTTCGGCTGCGCCGACCAAGTATCGGACGTGATGCCGACTTCTCCCGGAAGGCATCAATCTCGATGTCATCGGCTACGACTTGATCGGAGGGCCAACGCCGGGTACCCGCGGTGACGCCGACGCCAACGGCGTCGTCTCCGTGACTGACGGAGTGCAGGTCCTACGCGCGGCGGCCGACCTATCAAGCATGTGCACTCCGGCGCGCTGTGATGTCGACGGCAACGGCGAGATCACGGTGAGCGACGGCGTCGCCGTCCTCCGTGCCGCCGCAGGGTTGTCCACTCACGACGCGTGTCCACCGCCACCGTGATTCGCGTCGATGGTGTCCGAGCGTTTCTCGGCGGAGCGGAGCGATTGCTCGCGAGACTGGAACGGCTGGACTACGCCTGATCACGACGGAGGTCACGTCGTTCCCCCTAGATCGGGCAGAGCACTTCGACATCGGTGACCGCCAGTTCGAGTGCCCGAGCTACGGGCCGCGAGCGACGCCATGAGGGTGGGTCTCGAGCCACTTCAACCGCCGCGTGGTCATCCGCCTCCTGGAAGAAGCGCAGACCGCTCTGCCCCACCAGTCTCGACGCAACCCGCCGCTGGTCCGCCTCAGGCGGGCGCTACGTGCGTGCGCCAGTCGCGTCGAAGACGAGGAAGTGCTGCCGTGGGCGCAGGAGATCGATCTCTTGCGCCAACCGATATCCCGCGCGCTCCATCTCGTGCCGGATGACGTCCGCGGCGGTCCCGTGCCCGAGCCAGCCCGCGAAGAAGCCCTGCGGCAGGTGGTCGATGATGGCGGCGCGGCCGCCGGGACGCAGATACCCGCGCGCCCGCGTAAAGTACGCCGTCCGCTCCGCGAGGTGATGATAGGCATCGCTGGAGAAGAGCAGATCGACCGGCGCCGGCAGCCGGGGATCGTCGCGGGTGCCGCGGATCGTCTCGATATTGCCACATCCGCGAGCGACGCCGCGGACCTGCCTGGTCTCGCACCACGAGTGCCGGGTCGAGGATCTGGTGGCGAGCGAGGCGCCACGCGCGGTCCAGCTCTTCCGGCTCGCTGGACGCGACCCTACGGCCGAGCTCCCCTGCCTCGGCGAGGGGCGCCGATGGCCACGGTGGCGATCTCGGAGCGCCGGGTGTGTCGGTGCTCGGCTCGCTCGTGGACGTCAGCACCTGCCTGGAGCGCCGGCACACCTGCCGAGTCCAGCAAATGATCGAGACGGAGATGCCGCGTGTCGAGGAGCTCTTGGACGTCGCCCCGTAGCGGAGTAGCCGGACCTGGGATCGCCCCCTGCTATCGGGCGATGGGAACCGTTCCCATTTTCGCGGGCCCTCGCGGGAATCCGCGGGCAATTCGTGGAGTCGCCAAAATCTCGCAAACTTCAGGAATTAGTGCTTTCTTCTACGGGGCCGAGGACTTGGCTCAAAGGGCCTTCGTAGCTTCCCAATCCGGACGTCACGCGCCTTCACGGACTCCTCCCTACGAGTGAGTGCAGGCCTCGCGGCGGTGTGGGGATGTTAAGTCTTGACGCCAAATCTCTTAATAGGAAGCGATCTGGATTCAGCTTTCCTGAGTCCGGAGGCGAGACCGGTGAAGCGTGGTGAAACGGGCAAATACGAGCTTACGACGGTCGGTGGCGAGCAGGTGCGCGCCTTCGTCCCGGCACCTCTCCCACCCGTCCCGGTCGGTGGCGCTCGTGGATTGAGCCGCTGCTGGAAAGCCGCGGTCCTGGCCGTAGGTCGCCTCGACGGCGTCTCCACGCTACTGCCAGACAAGGCGCTCTTCCTCTACGCCTACGTAAGGAAGGAAGGCGGTGGTCTCATCACAAATCGAAGGGACGCAGTCATCGCTGTCCGATCTTTTGCTGTTCGAGCTTGACGAAGCGCCCGGCGTGCCGCTGGACGATGTCGTCGAGGTATCGAACTATGTCGCGGCGCTCGACCACGGGCTTGCGCGGTTGCGTGAGGGATTCCCGCTCTCGAATCGACTGATCCGCGAGATCCACGGTGTCCTGCTTTCGCACGGGCGAGGCAGCGGCAAGGACCCAGGCGAGTTCCGCAGCTCGCAGAACTGGATCGGCGGCGTACGTCCGAGCAAGGCCGCATTCGTGCCCCGCCACCCACGTCCGTCCCGGATTGCATGGGCGAGCTGGAGCGCTTCGTGCATGCCAAGGGTGATGGCTTACCCGTCTCCGTTCGGGCTGCGCTCGCGCATGTGCAGTTCGAGACCATCCACCCGTTCCTCGACGGCAACGGACGAGTCGGCCGCCTGATGATCGCGCTCTTACTGTGCGAGGCGGCGTGCGCTGCGCGAGCCGCTCCTCTACTTGAGTGTGTACCTCAAAGCAGCATCGTACCACCTATTACGAACTGCTTGACCGAGTTCGTCGCGACGGCGACTGGGAGGCATGGCTGGAGTTCTTCCCTCGACGGCGCGAAGCAAGTCGCGGAAGGTGCAGTCTCCACGGCAGACCGCCTGGGCAAGTTGTTCCAGGCGGACCGTTCCCCGCGTCGAGAGCACCGGCCGCCGCGCCGGTTCTGCGCTGCGGGTACACGAAGCGCTCAAGGTGCGACCGCTTCTGTCGATGCCGGCTACATGCACACGCGACCGGTCTCTCGTTTCCCGCGGTCTCTTCGGCGATGGAACTCCTCGTCGAGCTCGGAATCGCGCGCGAGCTGACCGGCAAGCGACGCAATCGACTCTTCGTGTATGACCGGTACCTCGCGATCCTGAACGAAGGGACGGAGCCACCTTTGAACCTGCAAGCGCACTGTCGAAACCGAGCCGGAACCGTTCCGGGTTTTTCGGGTCAGACGGGGTTCAAACGGGACAATCTGGGAAGGCGGCTAATCGCTATAAATCCTGAGGATCATTGTAGATAGTCGTCATATCGCCGTTTTCGCCGCGACCCTTCCGTAGCTTCCCAAGCTGGACGTCGCCGGTCTCGACCCCGGTCGCCCGCTCTCTCCCGCTGCGGAACCGTGAGTTCCGCAGCGATCGGACGGTGCGTGTTCGCGAGGCTCGAGGGAGAACCACGCAGCCGTCGCTGAACGTAGCATGCTCGCCGATGCTGGCGGTTCGGTGCAAGCACGTCCGAGCGCTCGGCGGCCAGGCTACACCGCTGCTGTAGGTTCAAACTTCCCGTGCCGGCCGATCTCCGACTTAGATGCTCTTGGCGGTCCGTGTTAAACATGCGGAACGTGGCGGACCCGGCAGAAATATGGGCGATTGCCAGCGGGCGCGCTACCAGATCGAGCGGCTGTTGGGCGTGGGCAGCTGTAAACGGGTGTATCTGGCGCACGATACACGGCTCGATCGCCCCGTTGCCCTGGCACTGATCAAGACTGAAGGCCTCGACGCGACGGCGCTGGCGCGGGTACGCCGGGAGGCGCAGGCCATGGGACGCCTCGGCGATCACCCGCAACATCGTCACCGTGCACGACCTCGGCGAAGAGCAGGGCCAACCCTACATCGTCAGCCAATACATGGCCGGCGGCTCGGTGGAAGAGCGCTGCGCGCAACGCGGTCAAGGGATTCAGGGATCGAGGGTTCAACGGCAGTGGCGAGAGTCCGAGTCCGACTCTCCTGGGACTCTGCCTCCTCGAAGAGACGCTCCGCATCGCCGACCACATCTGCCGCGCGCTCGAGCACGCGCACGCGCGTGGGGTGATCCATCGCGACCTCAAGCCTGCCAACGTGTGGCTGACCGAGGATGGCACGGCCAAGCTCGGCGACTTCGGCCTGGCGCTCGAGCGCGATCGTTCGCGCGTGACGGTGGAGGGGATGATGGTCGGCACGGTGGCGTACATGGCGCCGGAGCAGGCGTTGGGCAAAGCCGGTCGATGTGTACACGGACTTGTACGCGCTCGGGGCGCTTCTTTACGAGTTGGTGACCGGCCGGCCGCCGTTCGTCGGTGACGATGCCATCGCCGTGGTCTCGCAGCATCTGCATACCGACCCGATGGCGCCGTCGTGGCATCAACGTGGCGGTGCCGCCGGGGCTCGAGCAGCTCATCTTGGCGCTGCTGGCGAAGGCGCCTGATCAACGCCCGGCATCGGCTGCGCTCGTCCGCGAGACACTCGAGCACCTGAGGAACGAGGTCGGACGGATGACGACCGCGGCAGAGTCCGACTCTGCTCAGCCCTCAGTCCTCGCCCTTCAGCCCGAGTTGCCGTCCACGGCGAATCCATTGATCGCCTGGACGCCGGTGTGTTCGTCGGTCGCGAGCAGGAGATGATCGTGCTACGCGCCGCCGTAGAAGACGCGCTCGAGGGACGTGGGCGCGTGGCCCTGATCGCCGGCGAGCCCGGCATCGGCAAAGACGCGGGTGGCGCAGGAGGTCGCCACCTATGCGCAGCTGCGCGGGATGCTAGCGCTGTGGGCTCGCTGCCACGAGGGCGGCGGCGCACCAGCGTATCTGGCCCTGGGTGCAGGCCATATTCGCACCTATGTCTACGAACGGACCCCGCAAGAGCTACGGGCCGAGATGGCGCTGGCGCGCCCGACATTGCCACCGTCGTTTCGGCGGTGCGCGAGCGCCTTCCGACCTTCCCGCTCCAGCCCGCCTCGACCCGGAGCAAGAGCGCTTTCGCCTGTTCGACTGCGTCACCACGTTCCTCGAGCGCGCCGCGAAGCGCCGGGCGCTCATGCTCGTCATCGATGATCTGCATTGGGCTGACGCACCGTCCCTGGCCCTGCTCCAGTTCCTGGCACGCGAGATGGGAAGCGATCGGCTGATGGTTGTCGCCACCTATCGTGACGAAGAGGCACGGCCTGAACGGCCGTTGTTTGCCACTCTCGCCGCGCTCACGAGCGCTCCGCTCAGCCGGCAGATAGCCCTGGCTGGTCTGCGAGAGCCCGATGTCGCGCTCTTGATCGAGCGCGCTGCGAGCGCGAAACCATCGGCTGGCCTGATACGAGCCGTGGCACAACAGACCGAGGGCAACCCGTTCTTCGTAGGCGAGGTCGTACGCTGGCTCGTCGCGCAAGGGCGGCTGGAGCAGGCGGCAACCGCTACCATTCAAGTACCACCGAGCGTTCGTCAGGTGATCGGGCGGCGATTGCAACGGCTCTCGCCGCAGTGCAACGAGCTCTTGATGAGCGCCGCAGTGGTCGGACGCGACTTCCCGATCGCGCTCTTGGCGCGCGCGTGCGGCCAGGCGCACGACGCTCTACTCGAATTGGCCGAGGAAGCAGTGGCCGCGCGCATACTCGCTGAGGTGAGCGACGAGCCCGGGCGGTACGCCTTCATGCACGCGCTCATTCGCGAAACCCTCTACGGCGAGCTGTCGCGTGTACGGCGACGACGATTGCACCGACAGATCGCGGAAGCATTGGAGAGCCTCCACGCGACGCATCTCGATCGCCACCTGCCCGCGCTCGCGTACCATTTCAACGAAGCGGGATCGCCAGAAACGGCCGAGAGAGCGGTCACCTATGCGCAGCGTGCCGGGGATCGAGCATTGACACTGACCGCATGCGAGGAGGCCGTCACGTACTATCAGCGCGTGCTCCATGCACTCGACCGCGCGGAGGGCGCCGATGCGCTCCGCCGAGCGCGGGTGCTGCTCACGCTGGGCAAGGCCGAGTTCGGCTGCGGGAAGTTGCTGGCCGAGGCGCGCCAGCGCTACCCGCAGGCTGCGACCATTGCCCGGCAGCTCAAGGCACCGGAGCTGCTGGCGCGCGCCGCGCTCGCGTTCGCCACCGGGCCGAGGTTGGCCGGTGCAGTCGACACGACCGCGCGCAGCTGCTCGAGGAAGCCAACGAGGCCCCTCGCCGCCGACGAGACGGTTTTGCATGCACAGGTGCTGGCCCGGTTGGCTCTCGATCTGGCGGAACGCGCAGCCGCGCCGGAGCGGATTGCGGCATTGTGTGACGAAGCGGTCGCGATCGCTCGCCGCCACGATGATCCGGATACGTTGGCTCAAGTGTTGATCAATGTTGCGTTCTGCACACTGGCGCTCCCGGAGACATTGCCGACGCGACTTCGCATGGCTGAAGGAGTTGGAAGCTCTGTCCGACCGAGTCGAGAACAAAGGCTTGATCCCGCCGCTGCATTTGCTCCGCATAAATACGTTCAGCTTGCTCGGAGACGCTGCGTCTTTCGACGCCGCGGTTGAGGCGTACACTAGCGCCGCCGAGGAGCTGCGCCTGCCGTATTTCCTCCAGGTGGCCCACCATCTCCGCGCCACGCGTGCGACGCTCAGCGGGCGCTTCGCCGATGCCGAGAGCAGCGCACAAGCCGCCTTCGCTCTGTGTGGGACCGTTCACCAAGAACACGCGTTGCAGGTGTTCGGGGCCCAGCTGTCCTCGTTGCGCCGGGAACAGGGCCGTCTCGCAGAGCTCGAGCCGGTCATCTCCGCCGCCGTCGAGCGCCAACCGCAAGCGGTGTCGTGGCGGGTGGCGCTCGCCTTGTTGCACGCTGAGCTCGGGCACACAGACGCGGCGCGTCGCGAGCTCGAACGTATCGAGCCCGCCGACGTGCCCGTAGGGCCCCATCGCCTGGCTGCTCACCATCGGGTACCTGGCTGAAGTCACCGCGGCCGTAGGTGATACACGCCGCGCCGCGATTCTCGCGGATCTGCTGCAGCCGTATGCGAACATGTGTGTCGTCAGCGCCGATGCGCTGGTCTGTTGCGGCGCGGCGGCGCGGCGCGCCTCGGCCTCTTGGCGGCGACGATGCACCGATGGGACGATGCCGGTCACCATTTCGACAACGCGTTGGCGATCAACCGCGCGCTGGGCGCGCCGACGTTGGTTGACACGCACCCAGTACAGCTATGCGTCGATGTTGCTGGCCCGCGACGCCCCTGGCGATCGCGCGCACGCAGAAGGAGCTCGTGAGCGCCGCGATCGACACAGCGCAGCAGCTGGGCATGAAGGTGCTGCTCGAACACGCGCTCGCCCTCAAGCTCAAAATCCAGGGCCGCGAGCTTCCCTGACACGGATTCATCGATCGACGCTGTCGCGACCCGCTGTCGTCGCCGAACGCCCCGATCTCGGCCTGCAGCGTGCGCCCGACGGGACGGTCACCATTCTGTTCAGCGACATCGAGAGCTTCATGGCGCTCACCGGTCGGCTCGGCGACCAGCGCGCGCATGCCGTGTTGCAGGCACACAATCGCATCATCCGGACCCAGCTCACCCACCACGCGGGGTTCGAGGTGAAGTCACAAGGGGATGGCTTCATGGTGGCGTTCTCCAGTGCCCGCCGCGCCCTCCTCTGCGCCATCGCCGTGCAGCGCGCCCTCGCCGGCTACGCCGCCGAGCACCCCGAGGAGCCGATCCGGGTTCGCGTCGGCCTCCATACCGGTGAGGTCATCAAGGAGGGTGAGGACTTCTTCGGCACCACCGTGAATCTGGCCGCTCGCATCGCCGCGCAGGCGCGCGGCGGCGAGATCCTGGTCTCGTCGGTGTTGAAAGAGCTCACAGAGAGCGCGGGTGACCTGTGCTTCGGCGCCGGGCGCAGCGTCCATCTGAAAGGCGTCGCTGGCGCGCGCACGCTCTTCTCGGTGCTGTGGGCGGGCGAGCTGACGGGGAGACAGCCCCGCAGTGCCGGCGCCGGGCACGGCAGTGCTGCGGCAAGAAGAAGCGTTCTGGACGCTCAGCTACGACGGGACGACGAGTCGGTTGAAGGACGTGAAGGGCATCCACTACCTGGCGCATCTATTGCGGTACCCCGGGCGGGAATTCCACGCGCTCGATCTGGTGCGCGGACCGGGGCTCAGTGGGCCAGGCGCAGCGAATCCAGAATCAGCGATCGGGAACGCGGGACTGGCCATCCTCGACGCGACTGCCAAGGCCACCTACAGGCAGCGCCTGGCGGGCCTGCGCGAGGAGCTCGCGGAAGCCGAGCAGTTCAACGACCAGGGGCGGGCGGAGCGCGCGCGGGTGGAGATCGAAGCCATCAGCGAGCAGCTCAGCGCCGCCGTCGGTCTCGGCGGGCGCGACCGGGCGACGGGGAGCGCCGCCGAGCGCGCGCGCACCGCCGTCACGCAGCGCGTCCGTTCGGCGATCAAGCGCATCGCCCAGCGGCAGCCCGCGCTCGCCGATCATCTCGCGGGCCGGGTCGAGACCGGCACGTACTGCGTGTACCGACCCGATCCAACCCGACCGATCGACTGGGATCTCGGCTGACCGGCTGACCACTCGGTCGCCGTCGGGACTGACGGCACACCGTCACAGCGTGACGGTCGATGTCACGCCTATGTGTCAGAGGCTCGAGCGCCTGTGGTCGTTTCTTGGCCTCTCGTTTCACGCTCGCCGGCGCGTCCGCTCCTCCCGCCCTTCGAGCACACGTTTCCGAAGCTCCGCCCATTCCTTCTTCGTCATGGGGTCGCCTTGCCGCTCTTGAGACCGTCGAGGAGCAGGCGTTCGAGCCGCTCCTCGGCTTTGCGCTTCTGGTCGGCGCGCACGAGCTCGCGGATGAATTCGCTCGGGGTACTGTAGTCGCCCCGTTCGACCTCATCCTCGATGAACGCTCGCATTGCGTCGGGGAGTGAAATGTTCAGTGTGGCCACGAGAAGCACCTCCGCTCCAATCAGGATACCGTAACCGACATATATTGTCAATTATTGCCAAAAGCTCTCAAGGTGACATTGGTCTCTGTGTCAGGGGTTCTCGTCGCTACGTGCAGCATCACCTGGCGGTCCAGACGCGTCGGAGCGCTGGTCGACGGCGCGCGTTGCCGTTGGCCCGCACGATGTCCGCTTCGCCTCACTAGAGGTCGGCTCGCACACTACACGCGGTCGCCGATGCCGATGCGATGGCAGCGATGCAGCGGTGAGGCACAGGCGAGTGCCGTCAGTCGTTGAAGCAGATGCCGAGGGTGCCGCCGGTGCCGGCCTGGTAGCTGTGATTGCAAGCGGTGTCGATCATCGCCGGCGCCGTCGGTCCGTACACGTCGATGGGCACGCCGAGCGCGCCGCCCGCATTGCCGATCAAGGCCGAGTGGACGAGGCGACGGCGCTCGCCGCCCCCGCCGATGCCGACGCCGCCGTTGAGCCTGATCGTCGAGCGCTTCACGACGTAGTTCGTCGCCGAGACGCTGCCGCCGTTCGCGTGGATGTAGACGCTCACGGCGTCGAGCTTCAGCGGTGCGGATCGTCTCGGTGAGGTTCGGCGTCGTGTGGCCGAAGCCGATGCCGGTGAGGATCACACGCCGTGCCTTCACGGAGAGGAGTCCGTCGAGCCCGCCGAGAAGCTGGTCGCGTACGGTCACGTCGCTGACCGTGAGATCGGCGAGGCCGGTGACCGCGTAGGAGCCGCCGACGATCTCGCCGGGGCCGGCGATCTTGCAGCGGAGCCCCGCGCACGCGACGTTCTCTGCGTCCGCGCTGCCGCTCAGCACGTGGCCGTCGAGCTTCAGGCGCGCGCGGTCCTGGAGAACCACGCCGGTCCCGGTGGCGCAGTCGAGGTCGGCGATCAGCCGCCCGACCTTCCCGCGGGTACGACCTGCCCGCAGGTGGTCACGTCGACCGCTCCGAAGGCCGGCGCGACGAGGGCAAACGACAGGAGCACGGCGAGACGATGGATGCGGCGCATGGGGACACCTCCTGGAGTCGGTGAGTACGGCCGCAGTACTAGGCCAACTCGCGGCAAAGCCCAAGAGAAATCATGCGGACGGCCGACCGAGCGCGACCATGCTGGCCACGCCATCGCGCCGCTCGATTCATCATTGGAGCGGAGCAGCGAGAATCGCTTCGCGGCGTCTAGGAATGCGGCAGTCAGCCTGCCATTTTGCGTCGACTCAGCGCGGTGCGATGGCGTCGAACACGAGGGTGAGCGCGTGGTTGAGCGCCGTCTCGCGATCCTCGGGATCGGCCCCGAGCCCCCAGTCGCGGAGCGCCCCGAGGATCGACCGCAGGACGAAGTGCACGAGCGCGTCGGCCGGGATGTCGCGCCGAATCTCGCCGCGTGCTTGGCCGAGCTCGATCAGAGGCTGGATCATCTTGTGCGGTGCGCTCACGGGGAGGCCTTCCCAGCTCGTTCCCATCTCGAGGATCGCCCGCCCGGTCACCTCGCGACCCCAGCTCTTGCCGCGCACGACCTCGTCGAGGAGCGCGTTCACGGCGGAGCGGAAGCTCGGTAGCGCGAGGAGGTCGGGAAGCATCTCGCGGATGCGCCGCAAGCGCTGCAGGCCGTACTCCAGCAGCAGATCCTCCTTGCGTTTGAAGTACAGGTAGAAGGTACCCTTCGAGACGCCGGCGGCGGCGCAGATGGCGTCGACGGTGGTCGCGTCCACCGCCGTGAACCAAGAAGAGCTGATTGGCGGCGCCGCGGATCGCCGCGCGCGTCCGTTCGCCCCGCGTGCCCTCGGGTCGAGGGCCGCCGCTCGCAGGATTCGCCTTCTTCAGCCGTCCGGACGGGCGCATGACTAGACTACTGGTCAGTATCACTAATCACCTGAATTCTACGAGCGATTTATGAATTATCCAACTCATAATCAGCAGCAGTACTTGACGCTAGTCATGTTTTCGCTCATCAAGCGAAACCCATCGATGGACGGCACGGCTCTCTCTATTACTACTCGTCTTCCCCGGCCAAGGATCGCAGCGCCGGGAATGGGTCCAGAGACTTCACGATCGCTTCGCGAGCAGCCGGGGATCTATGAGGAGGCGTCGGACGCGCTCGGCATGGACCTCGCCGGCTCTGCTTCACGGACGACGACCGGCTGGCTCTCACCGAATACGCTCAGCCGGCGCTCCTGACGACCGAGATTGCGATGCTCCGCGGCCTCGCCGAGGATTCGGCGTCCACGGCGCGCATTTCGGTGGCCACAGTCTCGGCGAGTACACGGCGCTCGTCGCGGCTGGCGTCGTGCCGCTCGCCGACGCGGTCCGCATCGTCCGTGAGCGCGGCCGTCTCATGCAGGCGGCCGTGCCGGTCGGAGCAGGGCGCATGGTCGCGGTCGTCGGACGGAGCCTCGATCGGAGCGTCGTCACGGATGCCCTCGCCGGGCTCGAGGTCGTGGTCGCCAACGACAATTCGCCTGATCAGGTGGTGCTCTCGGGCCCGAAGCGCGGACGTCGCACGCGCGCTCGCAACGTCTCGATGGCCGCGGTCTCCGGCTCGTCGAGCTCGAGGTCAGCGCGCCTTTTCATTCGCCGCTGATGGCGCCGATCCGAGCCGGCCTTCGCGGCGGTGCTCGCCGCCGCGAGCGACGGGTGGGACGTGAGACACGCCCCAGCCGTGACCTCGAACCTGACCGGCGGCTTTCACGCGGCCGACCCGGCTCTCGTGCGATCGCGCCTCGTCCACCAGATCAGCGGCACGGTCCGCTGGCGCGAGCAACATGGAAGCGCTCGCGGCGCGGTCGCAGGAGGTGATCGAGGTCAGGCCCGGGCGGCCGCTCCGTGGGTTCTTCAAGGCGATCGGCATCTCGGTCGTCGCAATCACCGATCTGCGATCCGCCGAACGGCTGGCGACGCGGCGGGCGGCGGCGTGAGGTTCGAACGGCACCAGTGGGCGGTCATCCTCGGCGGCTCGAGCGGGTTCGGCCTCGCGACCGCGCAGAAGCTCGCCGAGCACGGCATGAATTGCTTCATCGTGCACCGCGACCGCCGCGGCGCGATGGCGCGCATCGAGCCGGAGTTCGACGCGATCCGCGCGCACGGCGTCGAGCTCGTCACGGTGAACGCCGATGCTCTCGATTCCGACGGCGCGCGCGCGAATGCCTCCACCGTCTCGTCGACGCGCTCGGTCGACGAGGAAGAGTCCGCGTCCTGTTGCACTCGATCGCGTTCGGCAACCTGAAGCTGCTGGTTGCCCAGGTGCCCGCGGAGCCTGCGGCGATCACGCAGCTCGCGCGGTCGCTCGGCACGTCGAAGCGACGGATCTCGCGAGAGAAGTGAATCGGCTCTTCGCCGACGGGCTCGACGCGCTCGCACCGCTCGCCGAGCCGCCGGCCTACCCGGCGACGGCGTTCCTCGAGGAAGAGGATTTCGCGCGCACGATCGACAGCATGGGGACGAGCCTGCTCACCTGGGCGCGTGCGCTCGTCGAGCGCGGGCTCTTCGCTCGCCGACGCGCGCGTCATCGGGCTCACCAGCGAGGGCAACACCGTCGCGTGGAAGGGCTACGCCGCGGTCGCGGCGGCGAAGGTCGTGCTCGAGTCGGTGTCGCGGGCGATGGCGGTCGAGCTCGCGCCCTACGGCGTCCGCTCGAACGTCATCCAGGCTGGCGTGACCGACACGCCGGCGCTGCGCGCCATCCCGGTCACGAGCAGCTCGCGGCGCATGCGCGGCGCGAAATCCGTTCCGCCGCCTGACGACGCCGCGCGACGTCGCCGAACGTCATCTATCTCCTCGTCGACCGACGAGGCCGCGTGGATCAACGGCGCGCTCATTCGGGTCGACGGCGGCGAGCACGTCGCGGGGGCGACGCGCGTGACGCGTCTTCCTGCACGGCCTCGGGCACTTCCATCCCGAGAACGAGATCACGCAACGCGCTTTCTCGACGGGCCTCGACATCGGCACCGACGACGACGTGGATCCTCGAGCGCGTCGGCATCCGCTCGCGGCGGACGACGCTGCCGCTCGACTACATCCGCGCGACGCGCAACCGCGATCCGCGCGCCGCCGCAGGAGGCGACGCTCTACACGCACGCCGAGACGGGGCGGCGCGCCGCGGAGATGGCGCTCGCGCGTGCGGGCATCACGGGCGTGCGACGTCGGCATGGTGATCGCGCGGCTCGTCGGTCATGGATACCGCGACGCCGGCGGAGGCCTGCAACATCGCGCGGGCGCTCGGGATCGAGGCGCCCGCGTTCGACGTGAACTCGGCCTGCACGAGCTTCTTCGCACAGCGTCCACCTCCTCTCGCTGATGCGCCCGGACGCGCTGCCGCCGTTCGTGCTGCTCGTCGTCTCGGAGGCCGTGACGCGCGTCGGTCGACTACACCGACCGTGCGTCAGCCGTCCTCTGGGGCGACGGCGCGGCCGCGGCCGTGGTGTCGACGCAGGTCCCGGGCCGCGCTCGCATCGTGGCCAGCACGTTGGCGTCGAGCCCCGACGGCAGCCGACCGCGTCGTCGTGCCGCGCACCGGGCACTTCCGCCAGGACGGTCGCGTCGTACAGATGTTCGCCATCAAGAAGACGATCGCAGCTCCTGCAGCAACTCCGGCGCGACGCATCGCCGAGGAGGGGCGGCGTCTCCACTTCGTCGGCCACCAGGCCAATCTGCGCATGCTCGAGGCGGTCTGCCGCGAGTGCGACGTGCCGGACGACCGGCACCACACCAACGTCGCGCTGGTTCGGCAACACCGCCGGTGCCGGGGCCCCGTCGGTGATGTCGATGCGCTGGGACGAGTGGGTCCGACGGACGACGTCGCGGTCGTCGGCGTCGGCGCCGGCCTCACCTGGTCGAGCTACCTGCTGCGCTTCGAGGCGGCGGCAGTGACGCTACGCCGAGTTCCAGAAGCGCGGAGCGTCTTCGTCCAGGCCGAGCTGCTGGCGTTCGCGCGAGGGCGAGCTGATCGACGGACGCCCCGGCCGGATTCGCCGCGCGGCTTGCCGCTGGCCGCCCATGCTCATGGTCGACCGCATCGTCGAGATCCGGCGCGCAGGGACGCGCGGACGCGTCGTCGCCGAACGCGACGTGCACCGCGACGACTGGTTCTTCGCGTGCCACTTCGCGGGCGACCCGTGCAGCCGGGCTGCCTCGGCGTCGATGCGCGGTCTGGCAGCTCATCGGGTTCTATCTGCGCCTGGTCGCGGAGGCTCGGCGCCGGGCGTGCGCTCGGATGCGGCGAGATCGCGTTCGGCGGACAGATCCTCCCGCACCACCGACACGGTACGCTACGATGGTCGACGTTCGGCGCTGCTCGACGTTTGCCGAGCGCGGCGCGACGCTCGCCGTCGGCGACGCGAGCGTGCTGGTCGACGGTACCCGCCGATCTACGAGCTGAAGGACGCACGCGTCGGCCTCTTCCGCGACGTCGCCGACGCGGACTACCGTCGCGATCGCGCGGAGGTCCAATGAGCGAGACGAGGCGAGCTCGGCGATCCGCCCGTGGCGCTCGTGACCGGCGGCGGGACGGGGATCGGCGCCGCGTGCTGCCGCGCGCTCGCTGGTGAAGGTTTCCGCGTCGTCGTCCACTACCGCGGGCAGCGAGACGCCGCGCGCGCGAGCTCGCCAGCGAGCTCGCGCGACGCGCTGCTCGTGCGCGCCGACCTCGGCGAGTTCCCGTGGAGGTCGAGCGGCTGGTGGCCGCGATCAAGGAGGAGGCCGGCCGGCTCGACGTGCTCGTGAACAACGCCGGCTGCACTCGCGATGCGGCGACGCCGACCCTGGCGCTGGAGGACTACGATGCCGTCGCCGGCGCTGACGCGTGGCACGTGGTACCTCACCGAAGCTCGTGCTCCGGCGCTTCATGCTGCGGCAGCAGGCGCGGGCGCATCATCAACGTGACGAGCGTCGTCGGCCACACCGGCAACCCGGGCCAAGCGCCGTACACGATGGCCAAGGCCGGTCTCGACGCGCTCACGAAGACGCTCGCGCAAGAGCTCGCGGGCCGCGACCATCCTGGTCAACTCGGTCGCGCCTGGCTTCATCGCGACCGACATGACGGCGGACGCTGCCGGCCGGCGGTGCAGCGAGCGCGATCCTCTCGCGCGTGCCGCTCGGGCGGATGGGGCAAGCGGCGGAGGTCGCCGACGCCGTCGCCTTCCTGGCGACGCGCGGCAGTCGTACGTCCACGGGACGGTCATGCACGTGAACGGTGGCCTGTATGGCGGCTGAGCCGTTGACGCCGCGTGAGGTGCTCGCCGCCGTTCCGCAGTGCCCGCCGTTCCGCTTCATCGACGAGATCAACGAGCTCGACGACGACCACATCGTTGCCGCCTATCGCGTTCCCGCCGACGCCGACTTCTACCGCGGCCATTTCCCCGGGAATCCGATCACGCCTGGTGTCCTCCTGCTCGAGACGATGGCGCAGGCGGGCGTCGTCGCCCACGGCATCTTCCTGCTCGGCACGTCAGATCGCGGCGGCCCCCGACGTTCGATCACGCTCTTCACCGAGGCGAGCGTCGAGTTCACGGGCATCGTGCCGCCCGGCGAGCGGGTGGTGATTCGTGGTCGCCGGCTGCTCTTCCGGAGGCGGCTCCTGCGCTCGGCGGTCGAGGTGCAGCGCGAGCGACGGCACCGTCGTCTGCCACGGGACGCTCTGCGGGCCTGGGGGTGCCGGCGTGAGGCGGCGTCGTCGTGACCGGGGCTCGGCGTGGTCGCGCCGAACGGGATCGGCGTCGCCGGCGTTCACGCGCGGCGCTGATCGACGGACGGTCGGGCAGTCCGCGCGCTTGCCGAGCTTGCGCGAGCTCGGCTTCGGCTGCCAGGTCGCCGGCGTGCCGCAGGGCGTCGACGCGCTCGCCGCCGCGACGTTCGACGCCGACGAGCTCCTGGCGATGAACTCGAACCACCGCTTCGCGTGCCTCGCCGCGCTCGAGGCGTGGGAAGACGCCGGCCTTCGACGGCCGGCGCGCGGCGACGACGCCGTCGACTGGGACTGCGGGGCCGTCCTCGGCACCGGCATCGGCGGCATGGACACGATCGGCGAGCGCGTCGTGCCGCTCACCGACGCGGGAAGCTCCGCCGCCTCGGCAGCACGGCCGTCGAGCAGGTGATGGCGAGCGGCATCTCGGCGCGCGTCGCCGGACTGCTCGCGCTCGGCAACCAGGTGACGACGAACTCGAGCGCGTGCAGCACCGGCACCGAGGCGGTCGTCGAGGGCCTCGAGCGCGATCCGGAACGGGCGCGCCGAGCGCATGCTCTGCGGCGGGTCGGAGGGCGCGAGCCGGTACATCTGGGCCGGCTTCGACGCCATGCGCGTGCTTGACGCGCGCCTCGAACGACGCGCCGATGCGCGCGTCGCGGCCGATGAGCGCGCACCGCCGCGGGCTTCGTGCCGGCGGCCGGCGCCGGCGTGCTGCTCCTCGAGAGCCTCGAGAGCGCGCCTCGCGCGCGGCGCGCGCATCCGCGCCGAGGTGCTCGGCGGGCCGTCGGCTGCGGCGGGCACCGCGGACGGCGGCAGCATGACCGCGCCGAATCCGGACGGCGTGCGGCGCTGCATCCGCGCCGCGCTCGCCGACGCGCAAGGTGACGCCCGACGCGCGTCGACGCGATCAACGGCCACCTGACGGCGACCGGCGCCGACGCCGCGCGAGGTGCGCGTCCTGGGCCTCGGCCGCTTGGCCGCGACGCCGGACACGCTGCCGCCGATCACCGCGACGAAATCGTTGATCGGGCACGCGCTCGGCGCGGCGGGCGGGATCGAAGTGCGTGGCGAGCGTGCTGATGGTGCGAGGGCGGCTTCCTGCACCGCACGCTCAACTGCGAGGACGTGCACCCGGAGCTCGCGCGCGTTCGCGGCGGCGATTCCCGCACGCGCGCGCGCTGCCCGGCGCTCCGCACGCCTCGTCAAGGCGAGCTTCGGATTCGGCGACGTCAATGCTTGCGTGGTCTTCGGGAGATGGACGCAGCACTGAACAGAAGGAGGAAGTGACGATGAGCGAGACGGACGTGATGGAGAAGGTGGTGGAGATTCTCACCCCTACGCGAAGAACGCGGAGCTACTCGCCAGCGTCGGAGCCGACCACCCACATCCTCGACGACCTCAAGGTCAACTCCGGCCCGGCTGGTGGACGTCGTGCTCGGCGTTCGAGGACGCGTTCGGCATCGAGATCAGTGACGACGACGTCGACGAGGTGAACACGGTCGGTGACGCCGTCCGCCTGATCGCATCGAAGCTCACCTGAGAGGGGCCACGCAGGATCGACGAGGGACCGTGGGGATGGGGCAGAGCGATCTCACGTGGGGGAGGGCCTCGGGCTCGCGATGCAGCGTGCCGGTCGGATGGGTGCTGGCCCCGGCCTGGTTGCCGACCACGGTGGCGCTGATGCGCTTCGGGTTCGGGTGGCACATCGAAGGGACGGCCGAGGCCCGTCGCGTCTACGAGGCGCTCCGGCGGAGCGGCGACCCGCTGCTCGTGTGCGCCAATCATCTCACGCTCGATCGATTCGGCGCTGGTGGCGTGGGCGCTCGGCTCGCCCGCATGGTTCCTCGTGCACTACGCGCGCTGCCTTGGAACGTGCCGGAGCGTCGGAACTTCGCGTCCTCGTCGGCGACCCGCGTCGCCGCCTACGTTGCGAAGTGTCTGCCCATCACCCGCGGAGGCGACCGCGCCGAGATCGGACGCGTGCTCAGGCGATTGCTGCACCTGCTCGAGCGGGGCGAGGTCATCCTGATGTTTCCCGAGGGCGGTCGCAGCCGGAGCGGAGTCGTCGAGGTCGAACGGGCCGCCTATGGGGTCGGCCGTGTCATTGCGGCGTCACCGGCGTGCCGGGTTCTCTGCGTCTACGTACGTGGCGAGGGGCAGGACGGGTTCAGCGACCTGCCCGCGTTCGGCGAGCGTTTTCACGTGCGCGTCGAGACGTTTCGACCGAGCTCGGTGCTGACGGGCATGCGACGCTCCCGCGATCTGGCGCAGCAGGTGACGCGACGGCTCGCCGCGCTCGAGCGCGCGCATTTCGAGAATCGCTGCGGCGTCGACCCTGATCGTGCGCCGTCCATGCGAAGACGGGCCGATGATCGGCAACGACATCGTCGACCTCGGCGACGCCGAGACCGGTGACGACCAGGGCCGTCACCCGCGCTTCGACGCGCGGGTCTTCGCGCCGATCGAGCGGGCGATGCTGGCGGCGAGCCGGGACCGCGACCGCCGGCGCTGGTTCTTCTGGGCCGCCAAGGAGAGCGCGTACAAGGCGACGCGGCGCGCCGACCCGCGGACGATCTTCTCGCCGTCGCGCTTCCAGGTGGACCAGGTCGATGCGCGCGCGCGCGACGGTACGCGTGGGCGGCCGACGGCTGCGCGTCGCGTTCGTGGCGGAGGAGCGCTGCGTGCACGCCTCGCGTCGTTGACCGGCGATCCCGCCGAGCTCCGTACGGCGGTCGGCGCGCTTCCTTCCGGCGCGTCGCCGAGCGAAGCGGTACGGGAGCTCGCGATCGCGAACGTCGCGGCGGCGCTCGGGATACCGTCCGCCGAGGTCACGATTCGGCGTCAGGGGCGGATTCCGACCCTCTGGCATCGCGGATGCCGGCCTCGATGCGCCGTATCCCTCTCGCACCACGGGCGTTTCGTCGCATTCGCCTGCGCCGTTCACCCCGTGACGAGGCGGCATGACGGCGCTGGGGCCCATGCGCGTCATCGGTGTCGTCAATCGGGGCGACGCTGCCCTGCGCTGCGTCCGCGCGGTGAAGGTGCTGCGGGCGCGCGAAGGTGCGGACCTTGCGGGTGGCGGTGCTCTACACGGCCGTCGATCGCGACGCCCCGTTCGTCCGCCACGCCGACGTCGCCGTGCGAGCTCGCCGCCCGGACGGCGAGGTGCGGGCGCTATCTCGATCACGAGCGCGTGCGTCGCGGCGCTGCGCGCCGCGGGTGTCGACACCGTGTGGCCGGGGTGGGGCTTCCTCGCCGAGGACCCGCGCTTCGCCGACCGGGTCGTTGGCGAGGGATGGCGATTCCTCGGTCCATCCGGCGCGACGATGCGGGCGCGTCGGCGACAAGATCGCCGCCAAGCAGGCGGCGGAGCGGGCGGGCGTGCCCGTTGCGCCGTGGAGTGGAGGGCTCGTCGCTGACGCGGCGAGCGCGATCGCGATCGCGGAACGGATCGGCTACCCGCTGCTCGTGAAGGCTGCGGCCGGCGGTGGCGGTCAGGGCATCCGTGTCGTCGAGGAGCACTCGGAGCTGGCGGCGGCATTCGGCTCCGCGGCCGCGGAAGCCTCGGCGGCGTTCGGAGACGGACGGCTTTTCCTCGAACGCAAGATCGCCGGGGGACGCCACATCGAGGTGCAGATCGCCGCCGATGTCCACGGCAACGTCACCGCCCTCGGGCCCGGGACTGCTCGGTGCAACGACGCCACCAGAAGATCGTCGAGAGGCGCCGCCGTCGGGCGTGTGCCCGGCGCGTCCTCACGCGACTCGCCGAGGCGTCGGTGCGCCTCGCCCGCTCGGTCGGATACGTCGGGCTCGGAACTGCCGGAGTTCCTGGTCGCGGACGGCGACGTGTACTTCCTCGAGATCAATCCGCGCCTCCAGGTGGAGCACGGCATCACCGAGGCGACTACCGGTCTCGACCTCGTGCAGATGCAGATTCGCATCGGACGCGACGAGAGCCTGGCGGGCTTGCAGCTGGGAAGAGCGCGGCGTCGCGATCGAGGCGCGCGTATGCGCGGAAGACCCGGCCGCCGGCTTCCTGCCGGCACCTGGGAGGATCGCCCGCTTCGACCCCGCGCTCGGACCCGGCATTCGCGTCGACGCCGGCATCGCCGGCCGGCAGCGTCGTCCCAGCGCCTTCGACTCGCTGCTCGCGAAGGTGATCGCCATCGGCGCGACACGCGAGGAAGCGCGCAGCCGGCTTGGTGTGCGCCCTCCGCGATCTCGACCTCGTCATCGCAGGGCGGCGCGAGCAACACCGGCTTTCTCATCGATCTCTCGAGTCGCCCGCTTTCCGCCGTGGCGGCGTCGATACCGGATGGGTCGACCGCGGCCTCGGCTGGCATGTCCGACGCGGGACACGCCCGACGCCAGATGCGCTCGTCGCGGCGGCCATCCTCGCCTACCAACGCCGGCGACGCGACATGCGGCTCAACTTCTTCGCCGATACGACCGGCGCTCTCGGCCTCCCGTGTGCCGCCGTCGATCGGTCAGGAGATCGATCTCGCCCACGACGGCGTCGGCTATCGTCTCGAGGTCTTCGCGCTCGGCTCGTGGCGCTATCGCGTGCGCTGCGAGGGCCGCACGGTGTCGGCGGTGCTCCGCGAGGCCGACGCGCACCTGGCACGGCTCGAGTGCGGCGCGCGTATGCGGCGGATCGTCTGACGATGCCGGCGACGCCGGTCTGCGGCTCGAGCTCGACGGGCGGCCGTTTCGCTTCGGTTGGGAGACGACAGGACGGTGCGCGGCCGCGACGCCGGCGCTGGTCGTCGCCATCAGGTCGACGTCGGCGCTCGCGTCGAGGCGGGACAGGTCCTGGGCTTGCTCGAGGCGATGAAGATGGAGATCGGCTTCACCGCACCGGTTGCGGGTGTGGTGACCGAGATCAGGCGGGACGCGGCGAGCGCGTGGCAGCCGGCGACGTGTTGATGGTGATCGACCCTGCGCCGGCGATGGACGGTGAGACTGCCGGCCCGCAGCTCGTGCTCTCGGAATGGGAAGCCGAGTCGGCGCGCGAGAAGGACGACCGACCTCACGACGGTCAGCGATCTGGCCGTTCTCGACGGCCTCGAGCCGAGCGGCGCCATGCCGCGGTCGTCGCTCTCCGGGACGAGATTCGCGGACTCCTGCTCGGCTACGACATCGATGCGGAGCGGGCCGAGGCGCTCGTCGCCCTGTTCGACAGCCGGACGGTGCGCGGCTCTCTCAGGAGTTGCGGCAGCGAGCGTTCGGCGCTGCACGCATGAAATCCAGCTGTTCGTGGACTTGGAACAGCTGTTTCTCACCACCCCGCGCTTCGCGGATGTCGGGAGCGGGAGAAGTCAGGCCGTCGAACGCGACGCGCCTGCGCGCCTACGTCCGCCGCATGCGTGCCGGCGGCGCGGGCATCGCCAGAGTTCCTGCGGTCGCTCCGTGTCGCGCTCGGACACTACGGCGTGACCTCGCTCGCGTACGGCGACGTGCTCGAGCGCGCGCTGCGGCTCTTCGCGACGCGCAATGCGGCGGAGCTGCAGCGCCGTCTCATGCGGAGTCTCTTGCGCTGCCTCGTCGCCCTGGCGCGTGTCGACGGCGCCTTCGGCGGCGTCGAGCGTGATCGACGCGCTCCGTCGCCTCGCGAGCATGCGCGAGCTCGTTGTCCGACGCGCTCGCCGATGCCGCGATCGAGGCCGAGGAGGTGATCGCAGCGACGCCGGCGTTCGCACGCAACGACCCGGCGCTCCGCGTCGCCGCCTGCCTCGGACCGGACGTGGACCGCGGCAATGCCTCCACTCGACGTGTTGCAGGAGCTCCGCCGCGGCGTCGCGGTCGACCTTCGAGCGGAATCCTGCGGTGGCTCGCCGATGCCGACCCGGAACGGCGGAGCATCGTGCTCGCCGCGTACGTCTTGCGTCTCTACTGCCGACGGACGGCGTTGCCGAAGGCATCGGGGTCAGCCGTCTTTCCGACGGAGGCCGTGCGCCTCGATCTCGCGGACGGACGGAGCGTGATCGGCGTTGCATGTGTGCCGAGGCGGGCAGCCTGCCGGTGCAGGTCACTACTGCCGGTCCGTGCCGCGCCCGCTCGATCGTGCATGCCGTCGAGATCGTGGCGTGGCGCGATGCGACGATGGACGCGGCGCGGTCGACGCGCGGTGTCGCGAACTGGCGGCGCACCTCCCGGCGGAGCGCTGCACGCTCTCGTTCGCCGGCGCGGGCGGCGACGTGCACCACACCTTCGGGCCCCGAGCACCGGCGCCGACCAGCGGAGCGACCTCCACGGTCTGCACCGGCGGCCGCACGCGTCGGTCTCTGGGCGCCTCGTGAACTTCGCGCTCGAGCGATCTCCGGTGCGGATGACATGCACTGCTTCATCGGACGAGTCGGTCCCTCGCGGAGGACGAACGATTTCTTCGTCCTCGCCGACGTGCGAGCGCAGGCGGGAAGCCGCAGCGACGATACGCTGGCACACGTCACCGCGTTCGAGCGTTCGTTCCATCAAGCCGCGAGCGCGCTGCCGGCGCATTGCGCGGCTCGCGTGACCCGCGGCGGCGGCTCCATTGGAACCGCCTCGCGATCGTTCTCAGTCCGTCCGGTGGCGCTCGACGCGGCAAGCATGGAGAGCCTCGCGCACCGTCTCGCACCGGCGACCCGTCACCTCGGGCTCGAGAAGGTCGTGGTGCGCGTGCGGATCTGGGACCGGACAAAACCCACCGCCGCATGCCGAGCCCGTCGAGATCGTGGTGAGCGATCGCGCCGGAGGCCATCTCGAGATCCGCCCGCGCGCCGCGCTCGGTGCCGCTCGAGCCCGCCGGACACTACGAACGCCGGGTCGTAGAGGCGCGGCGCCGTCGCCTCGTCTATCCCTACGAGATCGTCCGCATGCTGACGGGCCGGAATGGCGGCGCCAGGGGACGGTTCGAGGAGTACGACCTCGATCCAGGCATGGCGTACCCGTCGCGCGAAGCGTCGCCGGCCGGCCGTACGGAGCCGGCACCGCCGGCGCGTCGTTTTCGGGATCATGACGACGCCGACCGCCAAGGTGCCCGAGGGCATGCAGCGCGTCCTGATACTCTCGGATCCGACCCGCGACATGGGCGCGCTGGCCGCGCCCGAGTGCGATCGCATCGTCGCCGCGCATCGACCTCGCCGAAGCGCGGCGCTACCGGTCGAATGGGTGCCGATCTCGAGCGGTGCGCGCATCGCGATGGACAGCGGCACCGAGAATCTCGACGCGCACGGCGCGCGTCGCGCGCCGCCTCGTCAGAGTTCACGGGCGCGGGCGGCGTGGTGCATCTCATCGTGTACGGCGTGAACGTCGGCGCGCAGAGCTACTGGAACGCGCTCGCCGCCATGCTCGGCCACACGCGCGGCGCGTTGATCATGACTCCCGAGGCTTCGATGGTGCTCACCGGGCGCGCCGCCGCTCGAGGCCTCGGGGAGCGTCGCAGCGGACGACGAGGTGGCGCTCGGCGGCTTCGAGCGCATCATGGGGCCGAACGGCGAGGCGCAGTACTACGCCCGCGATCTGGCCGACGGCGCTCGGGATGCTCGACGAGCACCACCGCTACACCTACGTGGTCCCCGGCGAGCGCGGCCCGCGCTGGTGTCCCGACCGGGACCCGCTGACGCGCGACGTGACGACGTTTCCGTATCCCGCCGAGCTCGGTCACGGATTCGACACCGTCGGCGACGATCTTCGACGACGCGACCAATCCGGGCCGCAAGCGGCCATTCGCGATGCGGGCCGTCATGCAGGCGCTCGTCGACCAGGACGGCGGAGCGCTCGAACGCTGGCGCGCGTGGGTCGGCGCCGAGACCGCGATCGTCTGGGACGCGCACCTCGGCGGCGTGCCGATCTCGCTCGATCGGGATCGAGAGCGTCAACGTTCCGCGGAACGGCTATCGACCGCTCGATGGACCGGCGGTCTGGAGCGGCGGCACGCTCGTTCCCGCGTTCCTCGAAGAAGATCGCGCGGGCGCTGAACGCCGCGAGCGGCAACCGGCCGGTGGTGATCCTCGCCAACCTCTCGGGCTTCGACGGCTCGCCCGAGTCGCTGCGCAAGCCTGCAGCTCGAGTATGGCGCGGAAATCGCGCGCGCCGTCGTCCGCTTCGACGGGCCGCTCTTCTTCGTGGTCGTGTCGCGCTACCACGGCGGGGCCTACGTGGTGTTCTCGAAGGCGCTGAATCCCGGCCTCCGCGCGCTCGCGCTCAGCGGCTCCTACGCGTCGGTGATCGGCGGCGGCGCCGGCCGCGGCGGTCGTCTTCACGCGCGAGGTGCGTGCGCGCGCCGCCGCCGATCCGGCGGTCGCGGCCGCCGCGCGCCGCAGCCGGCGAAGCGGGACCCCCTGGCGCGTGATGCCTTCGAGCGCGCGCTCTCGAAGCCACGCGCTGCCGCCGAGGCTGCCGTTGCCGCCGAGTTCGACGCGGTCCACACGGTGGAGCGCGCCTGCCGCGTCGGATCGCTCGACCAGGTAATCGAGCCTCGGCTGCTACGTCGAGAGCTGACGCGCTATCCTCATCGCGCTCTCGAGGCCGTCACAACCGGCTGCCGCCCCGGGGACCGCCGTCATCGACGCCAAAGCCCACGCCGAGCTCTGAAACGTCGCCGTGTCCTCGTCGCCTTCGTCGAAGGCAGAACAGCAAGGAGTCGGCACAGGCCACGTATGACCCGGAACCGTTCCGTGTTTTCGGGGTCGGGACGGGGTCAAAACGGGACGATCTGGGCAACGCCACGATCGCGATAAGCCGGAAGAATAGCCGCGAGGTATTCGCCGCTTCAGCGCTTTCGCGCCGACCGCTGTCGGTAGCTTCCCAAGCTGGACGTCGCCGGCTCGACCCCGGTCGCCCGCTTCTGTTTCGCTGTGAAATCAAGCGATTACGCCAGGTGGTTGCTACGGCGCCCTCCGGCATGGTTTGTGTCAGCGGTGCCGGTTGAACAGCGCGAAATTCGTCGATTCGCGTGGGAACCGAAGCACGGCGTAGGTTCCTGAGAATCTTTGGGCGCGCCATGCGTCGTCGCTCTTTCCTCGGTCTCAGTTGGACGTCGCGACTCGACCGCGCTTCATTCTCGTCGTCGGTTCGACTGCTTCCGCGTGGCGACGAGGGGCGTGCACCTGCCGCCAGGTCTTTGCCTCCCGCTTCGCGAGACCGTACCAGAACATCTCTCCGGGCGAAAGCTGCTTCGGCGCGCGCCCTGCAGGTGTCGAACGCGTCGCTGCCTTGGGGTAGCCCAGCTCTCGCGGCGGCTGCCGATCGATGGCCGCGTCCGTTTCCCAGGCGCGGCAACCCCCTGAGGCGCACCTCCACCCCTCCAGGCCTACACAAGTGTTCCGCGATGACGCTATCGGCTCAGCGTCTGCTGCCTTGCGCACCTCCGCGGTAGTGCCTCGACTCTCCACATCCACGCGTGCCGCAATTCCCAAGCACTTCTTTGGGGGAATGCTAACGAGCTATGCACCCGGGAATGACGAACCAGAGGTATCGCCAAGGGCTGGTGACGGGTGGTGGTCGCGCCTCTGAAGATGCGGAGCGGATATGCCTGAGCTGCTCAGTGTCGCTACGGGCGTGCCACCGAACGTCGTCGACGCCAGCGCCGTCAGAGGCCGAGTTAAGCGCTCATCTGAAACCAGCCGACGCGGCGGCGGTTCTCTCGAGGTTGTGGACGGCACCCGCGTACGTAGGAGGTACACGGTTGCCCGTCTCGGATTTGCTACGTCTCAGGGACAATTGAGGAGCGCAACAATACCTATATCCACCACGCGCTCGCGATGGGTGAGACGGTAGCCAGGGACGCGCTGGCGGGGGCCAAAAGATCGATCCAAGCTCGACCTGGTGGTCGTGTCGGAAACGTGTCTTGTACCGGCCACATGATGCCGTCGCTCGACGCGCATCTCATCAATCACCTCGGGCTTCCTCCGACGGTGAGGGAGGATTCCGATCACCCAGCTCGGTTGCTGTGCTGGTGTCGGAGCCGTCGCGCTGGCGTCGACGCTGCTCGCGCAGGTTGGCAGAGTGCGGCGCTCGTCGTGACGGTAGAGCTCTCGACCCTTGGCATGCAGGTGTCGGAGCCGTCCATGACGGACATGGTCGCGAACCTCTTGTTCGGAGATGGAGCTGCGGCCGTGGTGCTCGCCGCGTGAAAGCTCTGGGGCGCGGCCCCGAAATACTGGCGGAGTCAGAGCATGTGTGTGGCCCGACACCTTGGATCATCTCGGCATGAAGCTCACCGATACGGGATTTCCGTCTGGTCCTGTCTTCCGGAGCTTCAAAGGTGGCGCGAGCTGCAGCTTTGGACCGGCACTGGCGCAGTTCCTAGCTCACCATCGGCTCTCCCAAGATGACATCGGGTTTTGGATCGTGCATCCCGGTGGGCCGAAGGTTCTGGAAGCGGTGGGCGCGGCCACGAGCCTCTCCGGAACGTGCCCTGCAACCATCCTGGGAAACATGGGAACATTTCGGCAATCTCTCGTCGGCGAACGTGTTTTCGTGCTCCGTCATCTCCAGGAGTTCGCGCCTCCACCTCCCGGCATGCTGGGCCTTATGGTTGGCGCTGGGACCGGGAATCGCGGTGCGAGATGGTACTGCCCGTGCGGGGGATGGCTCGCGCGGTGATGGTGGCGGCCGCTGAAGGTCAGGCACGCCCAACGGCAACGATCGTGCGCTAGATTCTCGCGGAGCGCTGACGTCGTTTGATCGTACCGTCCGCATCTCGATCGTTCGCTGGCCATAGGTCGCGGCGAAGGTGCTGTGGGTGACGAGCACGATCGTGAGCGCCTGCTCGACGTTCAGCGTCTGGAGGAGATCGAGCACCGTCTGCCCGGTGCGGGAGTCGAGGTTTCCGTCGGCTCGTCCGCGAAGAGAGGCGCGGTTCGGTGACGAGCGCGTGCGATCGCCTACCCGCTGCTGTTCGCCGCCTGACAGCTCAGACGGTCGACGGTCTCGCGCGGCCGTCTCGATCCCAACTTGCAGGGCCGCTGCCGGCTGCTCTCGGCGGGCGGCCATCGCCATCGGACCCGCAAGAACTTCAACGGCCAAGCGACGTTCTTCTTCGACCGTGAAGCTCGGAAATAGGTTGAAGCTCTGAAACACGAAGCCGATGTGCCGCAGCCGGAGATCGCCTCTAGCATCGTCGGACAGTTCCACGAGATCCCTTGCCATCGATGAGGACGCGGACCTCCCGCTCGGTGAATCGAGACCCGCCATCAGATTCAGAGCGTACTCGTTGCCTGATCCGCTCGGGCCCATGATCGAGAGGAACTGCCCGGCAGGCAACTGGAAGCTGATGTCTGCCAGAGCGATCAACGGTCCTGATCCGTTGTCATAGTGTTTGCTGACGTGGTCTAGCTCCAAGAGTGGTCGTACTCTGCATCGCGCCTACTCGTACCGAAGGGTAGCGCAGACTCGAGAGATGTGCCGCCCGGTTGGCCGGAAGAACGCCGCCGCCAGCAGGCGAGACAGCCATGCCCGGCCCCGACGAGCAACAGCTCTTGGTAGGGATGTGGAGCTCGAGCACCCAGCCGAGGCATGTGCGGAAAGACGATCTGGACCCAAAGACTCCAAGCGTGAGGCCGATCGCCGATGCGAGCAGCAGTCCAAGCATGCCCAAGAGCGCGGCCTCGATGAGCACCATGCGCGAGGGTGGCGAGCTCACACGCCCGCGGCGCGGACCGCTCCGAGTTCGTGCTGGCGCTCGACGTGACTCTGCAGCGAGTGGTCAGGCCGCCGAAGAGCACCACGAGCAGAATTAGACCGACGAGCACGTCACAGGTCCTGCAAAAGTCTGGTGCACTTGCCCCGTGATGAAGTCCAGAAGCTCGGCTGCCGAGAGGACTTGAGACTGTACCGCTGCCTGAAACGTGCGGCGATCGTCTGGCGTACGGACGCGACGTTCCCAGGGTGGTCTCGGATCAGGATGTGGACGATGTGAGGATCCTTCCACTGTCGTTCGAAAACTTGCGCGCCACGATGATCGTTCCACGAGGAGATACGAGGCTCAGTGACGCCCCCGATGCGGAGGGTCAGTGGGCCGTTCGGCGGCTGTCCACGGTCACGTCGTCGCCCACTCCCTTGCCGAGGTGCATCACGAAATTGGTCGAGACCAGCGCGCAAGTGTCGCCGGGCAAATCCTCCCGCGGTCGCAAGCGCGTCCAATCAGGGGCCATTCGCCGAACGCCCCGTCCTTCACGTAGGACGCATCGAACGCGTGACGACGATGGGCCCGCCAGCGTGTTGCCAGTCGACCATGCTTTCGCCGACGGCGGCGACGACCCCGGTACTTTCGCAAGCTCGGTCACCAAACCATCGAATCGATCGGCGCCTCGACGAAACCGCGCCGAGGTAGGTCAGAGCTCACGGTCAGGTCTCCACGCAGCACGTCGCGGACTGCGATCACGACGGAACGCTCGAAGCTCTGTGCGACGATCGAGAGCCAGACCACCGTCCCGAATCCAACGCCAAGCGTCGCGACCAGTGAGGGCTGCGCGGCCGGGCCTGCGTGTGAACGCTGCCACCGCGAAGAATCCCGAGGCCATGAGGTGGCTGGCCGCACGCGCCGAGGGGAAGGGACAGGAGGCCGACGAGCGGCCGGGCCAGAAAGTGCCCGGAGATCGCATGACCCCGAATGTTGCAGCGAGTCCCCACGAGGCGAGCCACCCGCCGCCTGCACGGCGACAGCGCACGCGCTCGCGCTCACGACGAGCAGGCGTACGAGCCACGCGAACTTCGTAGGTGGGGCCGAAACCTCGATCCCGCGGTGGAGGAGGTTTCGGATAGACTCACGTGCGCCGCCCGCCAAGCGGGGCGGGCCGCCGCGGCACTGCCGTGACGAAGCCCAACGCCGCCGCGAGGGCGAAAGAGGACGCTTGCAGCGTGAACTCGGCGTCCGGCGCGGTCAGCCTGGAGCTCGCAGCGCGGTCGTCGTCGCGACCAGAGGTAGGAAGTAGTCGATCCAAGCCTACGCCAGAGTGGGATTCCGATGAGCGACGCCACCGGAGCCGAGCAGGAGGGCTTCTTTCAGTAGTTCGAGCCACACCGGCTTTCACCGCGCCCCGACGGCACGCATGACACCGAGTTGCCAGGCACGCTCGTCGAAGACGGTGGCGAGACGGTTGAAGGCGATGAGGAATGCTGCCGCCAGTCCGAGCAGGGCCACCGCCCCCAAGGCGGCTTGGAGGGATCGCATCACTGCGTGCAGATCCGCCTTGCGCTGCGCTGGTGGGTCGACGCTTGGAGACCCTGGGGAGGATCGCTGCGATTGCTCCGGCGACTCTCCCGACGTCGTCGTCACGTTTCACCACGACGTCGACACGATTGATGAGCCCAGGCTCGGTGAAGGCCACCTCGGCGGCCTGCAGATCCATTACTAGGAGGTTGCCACCGTAAACGCGCGGCGACTCCTTGGGGATCGAGCAATCCACGGATCGTGAAGCGATGTCGTCCTGTGGGGGTCTCGAGCTCGATCGAATCGCTCACGGCTAGGTGTTTGCGGTCCGCGAATTCGCGGGTGAGCAGAATCGAGTCTGGATGATTGAGGAATACCAAAGGGTCGCGGATCGGTGAGCCCCTGGGATCGCGTGCTTGGTACACCCGAATCGCGGCATCGTTGGCAATGTCGACGCCGTGCACGGTCAAAGAGCTCGCCGCTGCCGTCGGTCGCGAAGGCGTTGGCGCTCACGATGGGCACTGGCTAGTTCGACGCCTGGAACCGCAGCTACCGCGTCCGCCACTTCCTCGGCGAAGAGGCCAGTGGCGCCCGTGCTCACCTGGAGCGCCGCCCGTCCGGCCATAGTTGTCTACAACCTCGACGAATGCCGTGAGCACGGACTGATTGACGAGATCTATCGCGCAGACGAGCGCAACGCCTGCAGCCAAAGCGCCGACCGTGAGCGTGAGCCGCGCATAGCTCGCGCAGAAGAAAGCAGAAGCGGAATGCGAAAGCTGTCGAGCAGCCAGCTCATCTATGGTCGCCTCGCAGCTTTGATGCGGCTGAGCTATCGATCCGACGTCAACGGCCAGCTGGGCCGTGCACGCCCTCAGATTAGTCAGGACTCTCACGCCGCCGGCTTCGCTTACTTGCGACCGAGGTTACTCCGGGACGCTTGCGCATGACTGGGCGAGCACTCACGACCCATCGCTCGTACGCCTCCGCCAGCTCGTCCAAGAACTCCAAATCGGCGGCGATATGCTTGAGGCTCCGGGCGAACAACAGCGGTAGTGGAGAAAAGAGCCGAACAGCCTCGTTGGGGCGTTGCGCCCGGGCCGCCGCTTCGCGCGCGTTCGTCCATCTTGCTCCGGATCCAGAGCTCTTCCTTCCACGCCGTAAGGGATGCTCTTACCACCGCCGGATCCGCGTTTTCCAAAAAGAGCGCGCGCGAGGACAGCTCGTCCTCATAGCGTCCGACGCCCGCGCCGGGTGGTTCGGAGAGCCACGCATCAAAGGCGACCGACCCGGCTTCCGTAATCGCGTAGGGTGCCCGACGAGGGTATCGGCGTCTGCGGGGTTGGCTACCGTGCGAACGAAGCCCTCTCCACCAAGCGTTGGAGCTCCCGGTAGAAGTTGCCCGTGCCTGAGCTGGAGGCCGGAGCGTTCACGGTACTCCTTCATGGAAGCGTAGCCGTGGAACGATCCTCCGCTCCGGAGGAGACCGAGGACTAGATAGCGGAACATGCACCCATCTCCTGGTTCGTACCCAGGAGGGCGATAGCAATCGCATTGCAAAGAGTGTCAAAGGGGAAACTAGCTGCGCTGCATCATCGTCACGACAGCACTCCAAACATCGCGCGATGGCGTATCAAAAGAGTCCGGGATGAAACGTTGGCTTCCCACCCATGGCGTCACAATACGCGTGGTGTGCGAGCAGCATGCGCTCCTCGGCTGCGATGCGAGAGCGAAGGGATGCTCACGTGTGCGAGCGAGCCTGCTGCTGCGGTCAGCCAGGCAGTGTGGATGAGCGGGACCGCGAGCAGCTCGGAGAAAACCGCCAAGTAGTTGGGATGGCGAATCCAACGAAACGGCCCGTCGGTCACGACGCCGAGCGCAAGCGAGTCCATGACCTGCACGTTCCAATGCTCGGCCAGTGTGAAGATCACCCACCAACGCAAAGCATTCGAGAGCAAGAACACCACAATCATCGGAATCGCCACCGCCGTGACGAAGGGGGCGTTCGAAGACAGACCTCTAGGGCTGCGCCGGCTAACACGCCAGCGTGCGGCAAGACCATCCAGCGGAAGTCCGGTTGGGAAACCTTGACGGCGCCCGCGCTTGGAGAGGGCATGCTGGTGTCGGCGCGAGATGCTCATCTCGATGAGCCGGCCTGATTCCGACCGCGGCAAGGGAACAAAGCGTAGAGGGCAACGCTCACGGCGCGGTAGAGGATACTTGTGAGCTTCCGAGCACGGTTCCACAGTGCTCCAGCCATCTTGCAGGTGAGCTTCCGCATGAAACACCTCCGCGTCGCGGACGAGTGATCTGAGTACATCCTCGTCCCCTCGCGCGCTCGAAGTGAGCTGAACGATGTGTTCCCGATAGACACGCTCCTGCCTCGCTACCTGAGTGAGCACCTCCTCGCCGGGGGTTTGATTGAGCGCCAGGAGGCGAACAAACATCTCATCGCGGATGGGCTGCGGGCGGCGAGGCGAGCGCTTGAGCCACGTGGACAGAGCGTTCCGACCCTTCGGCGTGACGGTGTAGACCCAACGTCCCAGGTGCCCGTTCCCGGGATCGAACCGAGCGGCAATGAGACCTCGCCCCTGAGATGTTTCAGTCCCTGGTAGATCTGCCCGAAATTCAGCACCCAGAATGGACCGACTCGCTTTTCGAAGGCGGCCTTGACGGCGTAGCCGTGCAGTTCCCGGTCGCGGAGGAGAGCGAGTAGCGCGTAGCGAAGCAACATGAGAGCTCCTTTATGGGAGCCGGTATGACCATAGGGGATACGACGTCAATGACGAGCTCGATTCCAGCGGTCGCATAGGTGCACCGTATATATGTCTGCGTCGGTGCTCGCTCAGTAAAACGTTGACGCCCTAGCGCATGGTACGCTAGTCTGTGTGACATCGTCACACAGGAGACGCATTCGATCCCACAACGAAAACCCGTCACGATTTCTCTTCCGCCGCCACTCGAAACCGCGGTGCAAAACCTCGCAAAGAAACAGCACCAAAGTGTCTCCGAGCTTGTCACGTGCCGCACTCCGGCTCTATCTGGACCACACGGAGCGCGAGGCGGCCCTCACCCGCGCCTTCGCCTATGGCCGGAAGCGTGCCAACCAGATGGGCGTTGCCAGCGAGGTCCAGGCCATCGTCGATCAACTGCGTCATAGCCCCACGATGGGCTTAGATGCGCCCCGCGTCGTCGCTGACACCAACGTCATCGTCTCCGCTTTTGCCTCGGGTGGTAATCCGAAGGCGATTCTCCTTCTCGCTGCCTCCGGGGGCATCGAGCTCTTCGCGGCGGAGGCGATTCTGGAAGAGGTCACTCGCGTCCTCACTGGCCACAAAATTCCGGTGGGCTCCGAGCCGCCTTGTGGACGCCTTGAGTGGCCTCCCGCGCACATCATCGATCCGGGCCGCCGCGGTTAGCGATCGTTCGCGACCACGACGACAATCGTATCCTCGGTGTGCGGTCGCGGCACGAGCGCACTACCTTGTGACCGGTGACCGCGATCTCCTCATCTAGAACGATACTTTCGCACGCGCATCCTGACGCCTCGGCAGTTTCTGTCGGTGATTTGAGCTGTCCCCCTTCGATACGTCTGCTGCACCTCGGGAGGGGCGCAGTTTTTTGGTGCCGGTAGTGGTGCCGGTGTGCCGGTTGAGCAGTGAAATACGGCGAATATCAGCGATCGTCATCAAAGCCCTCGAGCGCGCCAACACCGAGACCGGCCTTTGATTATCCAGATAAATCAAAGTCTTGAACTTTCGCTTTCATCTCTTTCCCAAGCTGGACGTCACCGGTTCGACCCCGGTCGCCCGCTCTTAACGTAAGCCGCTGTCGCATCATGAAGTTTCGTCGCTCCATTCACGCTCGGTGAAACCGACGCTCAACCTCCGAGACTGGACGTCATAAGCGGTCGCGGGAGACGTCGCCGCGCGGGCCCTTGGACGCGAGGGGCCTACAGACGTAGGCCTCGCGGAAGGCCTGGGCGGCGTCGTGCTCCACGACGTTGTGGGCGAGGATGACGCGCTGGATCCCTCTGGAGATTGTGTCCACGGTACGGCTTTCAGCGGCTGCTCCGCCACCCACAGGTTCTCGTCCAGCTTGCGCAGCATGTCATCCGAGCCGAACCCTCGAGGATGAGGCTTCAGGTACGCAGGTGAAGCCCGTCGAGCACGTCGGCGATCGCATGCGCCGCGGACGCAAGATCCGACGCCTGGTGCGACGCGCTCACCATGCAACGCAAGCGCTCGGCGCCCGCCGGCACCCCGGGTGCGACCACCGGATTCAGAAAGAACCCCTTCGTCAAGAGCCGGAGGCCAGCCTCCAGGGTCGTCATCCGCTCGCCGACCGGCACGGGTACGATCGCGGTCCCATCGCCCAGAACGTTCAGTCCGTGCCCCTTGAGCGCCGATCGAAAATACTCCGCATTCGAGCGCAGTCGCGCGACTCGAAACGGCTCTTCGCCCATGATCTTGACGGCGGCGAGCGCCGCGGCCGCGTCGGGCGGAGTCATCGCCGCCGAGAAGACACGGCCGTGCGAAGTGTAGCGAAGGAGCGCGCTCGATGCTCTGGTCGACGGCCGCGAAACCTCCCGCGGCCGCCATCGCCTTACTGAGGGTGCCAATTCGGATGTCGATCAACTCTGTGGGAATATTGAAATGTTCGGCAATTCCGCGACCAGTCTTGCCGAGCACGCCGAGGGCGTGTGCTTCATCGACGAGGAGGAAGACACCATGGCGCTTGGTCAGCTCGATCAACGCCGGCAGTGGAACGATGTCTCCTTCCATGGAATACACGGCATCAACTGCAACCAATCGACGCGCGACCGACGCTGTCTTCCGAAGCAGCCCATCTAGGTAGTCCAAGTCATTGTGTGCGAAGCGTTTGATCGCGGCGCGCGACAGGAGCGCACCATCATAGAGCGAGCGATGCGCTTGGCGATCGAGAAAGATGAGGTCCCCGGGTCCGAAAAGGGCGGATATGACGGAGAGGTTCGTCGCGTAGCCGCTCGAATAAGTAACGACGCTCGGGGCGCAAACGAATTGAGCCAGCTGCTCTTCCAGTTCGAAGTGGATTTTAGTGGTTCCTGAGAGCAGGCGACATCCTCCTGTGTGGGTACCGAACTGTTCAATCGCCGCAAGGGCGGCGTCCCTTACCCGCGGGTCGCTGCCGAGATCCAAGTATCCGGAGGTCGCCAGATTGATGACCGGAACTCTTTGATCGGCCACTTCGCTGAACTCCCGTCGCGCGGGAGGTCCGAGAACGATGCGAGGACCAACTGACCCTGCATTCTGACGGTCGAAGAGAGTGTTGAACGAAGACGCGCCGAGTAGATACAGATTGGCAAACCGCTTCTGGAGCTGTGGTGACGAGACGATCAATCGAGGAAGCGCGAACTCACGTCCATACAAATCGCGTACCGTCTTGTCAGATCCCACGGGCAGCTTCCCTGACTGTTCAGTTAGATCCGTGTGTTCCTGTTGGCTCGTCTTCGCCATGGCCATGCGATCGCCGTGCAGGTTGGAGGCCAACATCCGTACTCATTCACGGCGGAGGGCTTCGACCGCCGACCGACGCGCGGCGCGGAGCGCGGGTAGAAACGAGCCCGCCGCGCACAAGGGGAGACTGAGGCCCAGCACACCCATCGCGAACCCATACGGCACATGGAGATCCAGGTCCCAGCCGACGAGCGCTGGAAACTGAGTCGTGACCCAAAAGGTCCCCAGAGCGAGCCCGTGAACGTCGCCATGACGAGTCCGAGCATCCCGATCGCGGCGCCTTCCAGCATGACCATGGTGAAGAGGTGGGAGCGCCGCAAGCCGACGGCCCGCATCATGCCCAGCTCGTGAGTACGCTCGAGTACGCCGCTCGCCAACGTATCCCCGATGGCGATGACCACCAAGAGAAGCGTAATGGCTCCGAGCAGGTATTGCAGACCGAACGCCTGCCGGACTTCACCCGCAAAGTAGTCGATGAGCTCCGCCGAGGAGCGAATGGAGAGTCGGTACTTCGTTCCGAGTTTCGCCGCGATGGCTCGCTCCACCTCGCCGTAGTTCGCACCTTTTTCGAGCGCCAGATTGGCGGTCCAGATCGTAGCGTCGTTCCACGAGCTCCGGTAGAGGTCGCGACTCATCCAGATCGCGCTCTCCGGTGCGCCACTCGAAATCCCGGCGACGGTGAGCACCAGCCAACCATTGGGCGCCGAGAGCTCGATCGCTTCGCCCGGCCGCACGCCGAATTGGCGAGCGAACGAGGTGGTGAGGAGGACCGCATCGCCGCGGGCCACGCGCGCGAGCGCATCGGGGAGTGCTCCCGACTCAAGCGGCCATTCGTAGATGCGGCCGTCGACGAAGCAGGCGGCATCGCAGGCAGCGAGGACGACCGTTCCGCCACCATATGCGATGTCCTTGCTCTGCTCGCCCGCCGCGAGGGCGACGCCGGCCACGGCACGGAGCTCCGAGAGCAGGCCCTCCGCCAGCGGCGCCGTCCGATAGCCTCCACTCACGAACGCCGAAGAAATCACCATGTCCGAGCGTTCGCTTGCCAGCAACCGAGCCACCAGTGTCTGTTCGAAACTCCAGCCCAGCATTCCGAACAGCAGGACCGCGCCAAGTCCGAGACCGAGCGTCGTGACCGTGAGCGCGCTTCGTTGTGGTTGTTGGCGCACGTGATGCACTGCCAACCGACCGGCGGGACCGAAGACGCGCGTCCACAAGGCGGCGAGCACGGTGCTTCCAAGTCGCACCAACGGGCGCTACCGACACGGCTGCCGTAGCCACGATCAGCCCGGTCGTCATGACACCTAGAGCAGCCAGGCCGAAGGTGCGCTGTGCGACGATCAGCAAGACGATGATGGCGGCGAGCGCGAGGCGCACGCTCCACCGGAGGGGCGGCGTCGTGGAGGTACGTCGCGCCCTCGGAGCGTCAGCGCCGTGACCGGTTTCGTACGTGCCAGATGGAGCGCCGGTGCCAGGGTCGCGAGCACTGCGGCCCGAGACCGCTCGCGACCCAAGCGCGATGACTCCCAGGTCTACCCGCGGTTCGACGGCCGGCGCCGGTAAGCGGAAGTTGAGTGCCGTCGTGATCGCAAGATACGGAATCCCGACGTGCGCTATCGCCAACCCGAGCGGTATTCCGAGGCTCGTTCCCATGAGACCCACGAGCAGGTTCTCCTTGATGATCTCGGTAAACACCGCCGTCCGCCGCAGTCCGACCGCCCTCAGCAATCCAACCTCCCAGGTGCGAGCGGCGGCGATGGCTCCGAGTCGGCTGCAGCAAATGACGAAGCCAGCGAGCACGGTGAGCAGACCGAACCCCGTGAGCATCGCCTGAAATCCGGCAACGCTTCGTCGAATCAGGTCCTTGCGGCGCGCGGGTTCCTCGACCGGGAGCCCCGCCGGTAGCACCGACGCAATCGCAGCCTTGGTTGCGTTCAGGTTCGCGGTGCCGTCGACGACCACGTCGATTTGATTGATCTGTCCGTCGGCCGTGAAGGCGCGCTCCGCAGCGTAGAGATCCATCACCACCAGTCGGCCACGGAGTGTGCGAGCCAATCCTTCCGGATCGAGCAAGCCACGCACCGTGAAGCGCTTCACGCCGGCCGGCGTGACGAGGTCGAGATTGTCTCCGCGCGCAAGCCCTCGCCGGTCCGCGAATTCACGGCCAAGCACGATGGACTCGGGGGTATTCAAGAACTGCAGGGCATCCGGAATGACCGCCTTGGCAGTGTTCGCACGGTGATAGAGGCGCACGTCCGCGTCGCGGGTGAGGTCGACGCCGTGAACGGTGAGAATCTCTCCACTGCCGTCATCCGGAAAGGTCACGGCTCGCACCAACGGGACGGCGAGCGCCACACCTGGTACTGGCGGCGACCTTCTCGACCAGCTCTTCAGAGAACGTCAGTCCCTCACCCGCCGTGACGTTGAGCGAGGCCCGTCCGACCACCCCATCCACGGTGTCGAGAAATCCCTGGAGCACGGCGGCGTTCATCGACTCGACCGCGACCACGAGTGCCACACCGAGTGCCACCGCCACAACGCTCAAGAGCATAGCGCCGAAGTCGGCGCGGAAGTGCCGCAACGCCATCCGGAACGAAAGGTAGGCGGTCACGAGTCGGACTCGGCCGCAGCTCGGATCGCGACCGGCGGGGTACGAACGTCCCGCACGACGCGCGGCCGTCTTGGAGCTCGACGGTGCGATCCCCGTAGGTCGCTGCGAGCACGTTGTGCGTCACCATGACAACGGTGACGCCTTCCGACAGGTTGAGAGATCGCAGAAGGTCCAAGATCCGCTGCCCGGTATGGGAGTCGAGATTCCCGGTGGGCTCATCCGCAAGCAACAGCGAGGGGCCCAGTGGCAATCGCGCGCGCAATCGCCACGCGTTGCTGCTCTCCGCCCGAAAGCTCCGCAGGATAGCGCCTACCCGATTCATCGATACCCACCCGTGTGAGAGCCTCGGCGATCCGTCGGCGTACCTCGCTGCGACTGTATTCCGTGGAATTCCAGCGGCCATCGCAGGTTCTCGTCGACGGTCAATGCTGGAATCAAGTTGAAGGCCTGGAACACGAAGCCGATCGTGCGCAGACGCAGGTCGGCGAGCTCGTGATCCGCGAGCACGTTCAGATTCTGGCCCTGAAGGAGGACGCGACCGTCATCGGGGGCGTCCAGCCCGGCGATGAGATTCAACAGCGTCGACTTCCTGAACCGCTGGGGCCGCATGAGCGACAAGAACTCGCCCCGATGGATCCGAAGGGTCAGCTCGCTCGAGCGCGCGTCGCTAGAGTCCCAGAGCCGTAGCTCTTCGTCACATTGAGAAGCTCGACGAACGGTTCGCTCATCGCCTCGGCCCACTCTTCCTGCGTTTCGGGCGCGATCGATCCCTGTCGACCCGAGACTCCGCGGCTGCTCGCCCGCTCAAAGGTGCGAAGCCATGCCTCGAAGTCCACCCGGAACTCCCTGAGGAACTCGAGCTCGGCTGCGACCTGCTTCATTTGTCTGAAGAGGAGGCTCGGAAGCGGATCGTAGCGCGCGTCGACCCTATTCGGACGTGCCAATGCGTCGTCGCGGAGACGAGCGAGCGTCTTGCTGCGCATCCAGAGCTCTTCCTCCCGACGGTCGAGAACACGAGCACGCGTCTCGGCGCTCGCGCGATCGGCGAACATCAGCCAGATCCCGAGATCGCCGTCGTCCATCGAGGGAGCGATGAGCCACTGATCGAACGCTTGGCGACCGCTCTCCTCGATCCGATACGGATGCGCCTCGTGTCCGTATCGGGAGGGTTGACCCCGTCTCGACGAAACCATCGGCGACAAGTCGAGCGAGCTCGCGATAGAAGTTGCCCGCACTCACCTTGTTGCCGGATCGCGAAGCGTACTCCGTCATGAGCTCGTAGCCGTGCCGGCAGTGCCCGTCTCGGAGGAGTCCAAGGATCAGATGCCAGAACATTGGGGGCTTCCGCTCATGGGTCCCGCGGATCCGGGAGTGTGTCCTCTTTGCGTACGAGCGCCGACCGTTAGGTTGGGACCGACCGGGTGTCAAGGAAGTCCCAACTAGATGCATGGCACATGGTTCCGCAACGGGACGCAATTGAAGTTGCAGGCCTGGGGAAGATGGGAGGACTTCGGCGATCTCTCGTCGGCGAACATGCTCTTCGTGCTCCGTCACCTGCAAGGTCTTACCCGCGTCGTGGGAAGCTTGGCGCCAGATGCCTGCTACGCGCGGGCGGATGGCTCGGAGGTGAGGCTGACCGCCGCCGAAGGGTCAGCGCGGCTTACCGGCACGCTTGCGGTCTCGTTCGCGAAGAGCGCGGAGTCTCGTTTGATCGTCCCGTCTTCGATCTCGATCGTTCGGTAACCATAGGTCGCGGCGAAGGTGCTGTGGGTGACGAGCGATCGTGAGCGCACGCTCGACGTTCAGCGTCTGAAGGAGATCGAGCACCGTCTGGCCGGTTCGGGAGTCGAGGTTTCCCGTCGGCTCGTCCGCGAAGAGAAAGCGGCCTGGTGACGAGCGCGCGTGCGATCGCCACCCGCTGCTGTTCGCCCCTGACAGTTCACCGGGCGGACGGTCTTGCGCCGCCGTCTCGATCCTTACTTGAGAGAGGGCCGCCGCTGCTCTCCGAACGCCCAAGAACTTCAACCGGCGCATGCAACGTTCTCTTCGACCGTGAAGCTCGGGAAGAGGTTGAAGCTCTGGAACACGAAGCCGATGTGGCGCAGGCGAAGATCGCTCCTGGCATCGTCGGACAGGTCCGCGAGATCCTTGCCATCGATGAGGACACCGCCCTCCGCTCGGCGAGTCGAGACCCGCCATCAGATTGGAGGAGCGTGCTCTTGCCCGATCCGCTTGGTCCCATGATCGACAGGACTTGCCCCGCCGACAACTGCAAGCTGACGTCTGCAGAGCGCGATCAGCGCTCGCGCGCGTCGCCGTAGCGCTTGCTGATGTGGTCGAGCTCGAGAGCGATCGCACCTCCATGAGGGGCCTACTCGTAGCGAAGCGCCAGTGCCGGCTCAGGCCGCGCCGCCGCGCATCGCGGGAAGCACCGCCGCCAGCAGACAGACCACCATGCCCTGATGCCGACCGTCAACAACTGTTGGTAGGAATGGAGCTCGGAGCACCCAACCGAGCATGTGGGAAGACGACCTGCACCCAGAAGACGCCGAGCGTGAAGCCGATGGCCGATGCCAACAACAGCCCGAGTCCTCCCAAGAGCGCCGCCTCGATGAGCACCATGCGCCGTAGGTGGCGAGTGCAACGCCCGTGGCGCGAATCGCTCCGAGCTCGTATTGGCGCTCGAGGACCCTGCCGCGAGCGTGTCGAGGCCGAAGAGCACCACGAGCAGAATCAGACCGCGAGCACGTACAGTCCGCGAAGGCTTGGTGGACTTGCCCCGTGATGAAATGAGAAGCTCCACCGCCGAGAGGATCTTGAGACTGTGGCGCTGCCCGAAGCGTTCCGCGATCGTCCTCCGTACGGAGGCGAGCGCTGCCCGTGGTCGTTCGGATGAGGACGTGGACGATGTGCCGTCCAGCAGCCAAGTCATCTGCGGTCGTCGCCTCCAGCAACGTCGATGACACTCTTGTCTCGTGCCTGAACTCGGCGATGGCTCACCGTGGTGTTGGTCACGCACACCGTCCTTGCGGCGACGTTTGGGCACCGCACTGTCGAGCTCCAGAATGGATGGGTCGTGCGCGACGCCCACGCGTCGGGGAGTGCGGACGAGTCGTCCATTTCCGTGCGTGATCCCAGCAGGGCTTCCGAGCACCGCTCAGACAATGTTCCAGCCATCGCAGTTGCGCCTCCGCGTGGAAGACCTCGGTCTTGCGCGGACGAGCGCTCTTAGCACGTCTCGTCCATCGCGCGCTGGCGGTTAGCAGGAGCGATGTGCCCCGATAGATAGCGCTCTGGTTCGCGACTGAGCAAGAGCTCGCTCGGCAAGATTTCGATTGAGAGCAAGGAGGCGAATGAAAATCTCGTCACGAAGCTGGCTGGTAGGCGACGCGGCGAAACGCTTGAGCCAGTGGACAGGCGCGTTCGACCCTTCGGCGTGACCGTATAGACCCAACGTCCTAGGTGGCCGTTCCCTGAGTCGAAGCGAGCGGCAATGAGACCTCGACCCTTGAGGTGTTTCAGTCCCTAGATCTGTCCGAAGTTCAGGACCCAGAATGGACCGACTCGCTTTTCGAAGGCTGCCTTGATGGCGTATCCGTGCAGTTCCCGGTCGCCGAGGAGAGCGAGTAGCGCGTAACGGAGCAACATTGGGAGCTCTTTGCCGGAGCCGGTATGACCACGGGGCGATACGACGTCAATGACACGCCTCGATTCCGAGAAGCGGCGTTGCGCGGGTAGCAGCAACGTATATATGCTCGCGCCATGCCCGTTTTCTTCTTAGCGCGCTCGGCAGTTGCCTGCCTTCAACTGCAGGCGATGCTCGCTCGGTAAACGTTGACGCCCTAGCGCAAAGAGTACGCGAATCTGTGGCGACAATCGTCGTCGCTGAGGAGGACTTCTTCTCGATGCCACAACGAAAGCCCGTCACACGATCTCTCTTCCTCCGCCACCTCGAAACCGCCGTGCAAGGCTCAAGCGGAAGAAGCAGCACCGGAAAGTGTTTCCGAGCGGGTCCGCAAAGCCAGCGCTCAGCTCACTATCTGGATCACGCGCCATGAGCGGCGGCGGCCGCTCCTGCCACCCTGGCGGCGCCTTCGCCTATGGCCGGGAAACGTGCCAAGCAGATGGGCGTTGCCAGCGATAGCAGGTGCGCAGGCCATCGTCGATGAACTGCGTCGGAGCCGCACGATGGAGCATAGATGCGTCCCCGCGTCGTCGCCGACACTAACGTCATCATCTCCGCATTCTGCGTTATCCCGGGAACCGGCCGCTCATCGATGCGGGTCAGCGAGCGTCACTGGGCGGCGACGCAGCGCCGCCCAGCGCATCGGCGATGAACGCCAACAGCGCGTGCGAGAGAGCGACGAGAACGCGCGGCGTCGTGTCGTATCGGTCGGGCCGCTCGCTCATGGGACGCCCGCGACGTTGGCAGGGCACTGGAGGGTGCGGCGGAGGGTGACGGCGTCGAGGCGAATCGGCTCGGCGCTCTGCATGAAGGCGGCGCGCACGGTGTCGGCGAGCTGCTTCTTCGCGGCACGGGCGCCGAGGCGGCGGCCGAGATTGGGCGATCTGGCGTGCGACCTGCCCGAGCTTCGATTTTGCCCGCCGGGTCTTCGGGATCGCGCAGAACGTGCGGTGCCTCCGCGAGACTTCGCGATCGCGGCGTCGAGTGCGCGCGCGCAGGCGCTTCTGAAGAGCGGCCGAGACCGCGAGGCCTGCCGTGCGTGGGCGGAGCGCGGTCAGGCGACACTCGATCGACCCGAACGTCGCGGCCGGCGGCTCCGCGGTGCACGCGTCCTCGCCGATCGTGACCGTCGTGTAGCTCCCGGTCCCGACCGACGTCGGCGAGATCGAGGCCGCCGTCGTTGACGACGAGCAGCGCGAAGTACGTGCCGGCTGCATCGAACGTGCGCGACGGTCTCGAGTCCGACTGCGGTGCCGCCGTCGTCGAAGAACCATTGGTAGCCGAGGGGTGCCCCCTCGGGGTCGCTGCTCGCGCCACCGTCGAATGCGACCGGTACGCCGACCATTCCTACGTACGGCCCGCCGACGACGGCGCTGCGGCGGCTCGTTCGCGAGCGGCGGGCAGGGCACGGTGAAGGACGCCGAGAGCCCGTTCGCTTCCGCGGCGTCGACCGCGTACGTCCCGGGCGCCGTCGCGGCATCGACGGCGACCTCGAAGCGCAGCGCGAGCGCGAGCGGCGAGACGTGGGTGAAGGCGTCGATCGGCACGTCCCGCTCGACGGACGGACCGCTCGGCGGATCGATGCGCACGTGCGTCGTGTCGAGGGGTGAATCGCGCGCACGCCGGGTACGGGGCCGTCGGCGAGATTCCATCCGCCGGCGAGCGGGACGAGCGGTACGCCCGCGATGCTCGCGACGATGCGGTCGCCGGGAGCGGCGCACGCGGGAAAGAGCGTCAGCGCAGGCGTCTCGAAGGCCGTACGTCCGCGATCGTCGCGGCGGGAGCGAGGTCTTGGCGCCGTCCGACACGGTGAGCACGACCGCATAGCGGCCGGGCGACGCATAGGCGTGCGCGAATGGCGTGTCGGCGAGGTACGGTCACCGGCGGCGTTCCGTCGCCGAAGTCCCAGCGCGCCGTCAGTGCGTGGCTCGCGGGATCGAACGAGCGGCGTGCGTCGAAGCTGATCGAAGCCGACGGTGCGCCCGTCGTGGCGAAGCCGAGGTACGGACCGAGGCGTCGGCGACGAGCCCGGGGGCCGGCGGTCGCGCACGAAGACGTCCTCGATGCCGTTCGTGTCGCCCGCGACGAGGTTCGTCGCGTCGGAGGTGAATGCGACGAAGCGGCCGTCCGCGCTCACGGCCATGCGGGTCTCGTCGTTGATGAAGTGGCGCCTCGCCGCTGTTGCCGTCGCCCTGGTCTCCGCTCCGTCGCGACGCTCGCGAGAGTCGGTCGTGCCGGCGACGAGATCGCGCACGAACACGTCCTCGCGATTGTTGGTGTCCGCGAGCAGGAGGTTCGTCGCGCGGGAGCGGAACACGACGAAGCGGCCGTCGGCGCTGATCACCGGATCGCGGGTGCACTCGGTCGACGCCACGAACGGCGGGCACGTCGCCTGCTCGCCCGCACCGGAGAGGTCGGCGCGCACGGTCGTGCCCGCCACGCGGTCGCGCACGAAGACGTCCGCGAATCCGTTGGTGTCGCCCGCGACCAGGCTCGATGCCGGAGACGCGAACGCGACGTAGCGGCCGTCGGCGCTGATCGACGGGCTCGTGGCGCTCGCGGCGCTCGCGGGCGCGCCCGCGGGTCGGGACGCTCGCGAGCTCCGGTCGCCTGCGCTGTCCGGTCGCGCACGTAGATGCGCTCGAAGAAGAAGGGCGGCGTGCCCGCGACGAGGTCGGTCGCGACCGACACGAAGCGCGACGTAGCGACCGTCCGCGCTGATGCCGAGTCGAGGATCGGCGCCAACGCGTGGCGCCGTCGATCGACTCGCCGCCGCCGGCGGCGACGCTCACTCGCTCGGTCGTCCCGTTCGCGCGGTCGCGCACGAAGACGTCGACCGCGCCGTTCGTGTCGCCGGCGACGAGGTTCGTCTGGTTCGAGTAGAACGCGACGTAGCGGCCGTCGGCGCTGAGGGCCGGGCGGAGCTCCGGCAGGCGTCGGCGGGGAGGTCGGCGGGCATGTCCCCGCCGACGTCGTCGGACCGAGCACGTCCGGCACGCTCGTCGGCGCCGGTCGCGAGATCACGGACGACGACGGTCGTGAGGGGCGCGCTCGTCGGCGAGCTCGCTCCCGTACACTCGTAGGCGACGAAACGGCCGTCGCCGCTCACGCTCGGAAAGCCGCTCGTGGAACAGGCGGCCGCGCTGACTGGGCACGGTGGTGCCCGCTTGCCGATTACGCGCGTACACGCGGTCCCCGGACGCGCCGAGGCCGTCCGCAAAGGAGCGAAGGCGACGATCGCACCGTCGGCGCTGAGCGCGGGCACGAACGACCCGAAGTTGCCGCTCGCCTCACTCGCCGTTTGGACCGACGCTCGCACGTTCGGTCGTGCCTTCCAGCGGCTGATCGCCGAACACCGCGATCGCCGCGGCGTCGGTGCCGACGGCGCCGTGGTCGTCGGTGACGGTGAGCGTCGCCGTGTAGGTGCGCCTGGCTGCGCGTACGTATGAGCAATACGTAAATCGATGTGCTTCGTTCGGTTACGTATTGCTCTCGCAAACGGCGACGCGGCGGATCGAGGACATGCCGCTGGCTGGTGCTGAGGTCTGCGGAGCCCGACGATCAGGGAAGGCTGGTCGCCGCGCATCAGTCCAGAGTTCATCGGATCAGGGTTCGCGAGTGCGTCACGCTCGTGTTCCAGGACCGGTCGCGAGCTCGGTGTTGCACGCCGGATCACGAGATCCTGCTGGCGGACGGGCGGTAATGGCTTGCGAGCCGATGAGCTGCATGTCGGCCACGATCGCGTGATCGCTGGACTCGAAGCGCCGCCGCTGGATGAAGTGGGGGCAGACGAGGCGGGCGGCTGAGCTGTGCGCCCACGGAGAGTTCACGTTCTCGATGGAGAGCGCGGACAGGCAGCGCTCGGAACGGTTGGCCTTCTCACGCCTCGTCGGTCACCTGACAACGGACGGATCGATCTCCGTGAATGGCCAAGGTCGAATGAACGTAGGCGCAGGCCATGGATCGGCGAGCGTTGCTCGACGACATCGAGCTGATCACCGGCAAGCGACCGGCCAGGCACAATATGACGAACGCAAGTGGAGCGTCGCGCTACCTCTCGAGCCTGACAAACGCGATCCGATCGTTGTCCGGAATCGTCGTCGGACGTCGGATCGATCAACCGCATTCGCTGCCGGCATTCGTGCTCGACCCGCGGTGCCCGGTGGCCGTCGTACGTGAGTTCCTCGGCGGCCCTTCGGCGGCGATGGCTGGTCGCCTTCGCTCAACCGATTCACGTCCAAGGGCGGTTCGATCCTTCCCCGCGGGTTTTCGCAAACGGCGAAGCCGAAGACGTCGAGGCGCTCCACGGCGGATTGAAGAATCGGTCAAGCTGTCGGAGCGGTGCGGAGTTCGAACCGACGACATCAGCATCTACGAGTACCCAGTGCGGCGGTCAGCCCACGTATCCCGCCGCGCGGGATGGCGTCGGTCGCATCGAAGAGTGCGGTTGATGCTGCGGCACGGGCTCTCGTTCGTGGAGCGAGTCGGGTTCCGCTATTGCGTGGACAAGTCGCTCCGAGCGAGCGCCGCCGCCGTTTATTGGCGGACGATCGAAGGCATTCACGAGCAGCGGCTGCTGGATGTCCGAGCGGATCGAGTCGCGGCATCGCGAACAGCCGTCACTTGCTTTCTCGAGCGTGCGAGCCGAAGCGGCGACCGCGCTGCTGGAGAAAGAGACCGCGATCTACCCGCACTATTCGCTGCTCGAGGGCGCACGATCGCTGATCGCTTGCCCAACGCGGATGGGCCAAGGTTCAAGCCCATGCATCGCGATTCGTGTGGCTTTCCTTCACCGATCGCACTCTTCCGCGAGCTTGGGGTTCTCCATTGGTTCGTAGATCCAGACATCGTCGCCGACAAGCGCTACTGCGTGGAGAAAGCCGCTCTGTCACTGCCCACGTTCTCGCTCAGCTGTCATCGATCGACGACCCGCCGGCACGAAGCACGTATTCGATCTGTCCGTCGACGACATTCATACTTTCGTCGCAGGAACCATTGCTTTGTCGAACTGCATCGGAGGAATTCCGGTCCACTTCCCGAACCGATCGCGCAAGGCATCGGCGGGGAATCTCGTCGCGGCCGTCGGTGCTCTCCGGCAATCGCAACTTCGAAGGCCGCATCAATCCGCTGACGCGCGCGAACTATCTCGCTTCGCCGCCGCTCGTCGTCGCGTACGCGCTCGCGGGCACCGTCGACATCGACATGAACAACGATCCGCTCGGCCAGGACAACGACGGCAAGCCGGTCTTCCTTCGCGATCTGTGGCCGACGCAGCGCGAGAGTTCAGGAGACGATCGCGGCGGCACTCGAAGCCCGAGCAGTTCAAGGGAGGAGTACGGCAACGTCTTCGACGGCAACCCGAGCTGGAACGCGATCCCGGTCGCGGGTGGCGAGAGCTGTATGCGTGGAGCTCCGACTCGACGTACATCCACGAGCCGCCGTTCTTCCAGGGCATGACGATGGAGCCGAAGCCGATCGCCGACATCCGCGGCGCACGCGTGCTCGTGATGGTCGGCGACTCCGTCACGACCGATCACATCTCGCCGGCGGGCGACATCGCGCTCGACAGCCCCGCAGGGCGATTCCTGCGCGAGCACGGACTCGAGAAGCGCGACTTCAACTCGTACGGCTCGCGGCGCGGCAACGATCTCGTCATGACGCGCGGCACGTTCGCGAACATCCGGCTCAAGAACCTGCTCGTGCCGGGCTCCGAGGGCAACGTCACCCCGCACTTCCCGAGCGGCGAGACGACGAGCATCTTCGACGCGGCCGAGCGCTACCGGCAGAGCGGCACGCCGCTGATCGTGCTCGCGGGCAAGGAGTACGGCATCGGGCTCGTCGCGCGACTGGGCGGCGAAAGGCACGCTGCTGCTCGGCGTGCGCGCGGTGCTCGCGGAATCGTACGAGCGCATCCATCGCTCGAACCTCGTCGGCATGGGCGTGCTGCCGCTCCAGTACGAAGCGGGGCAGAGCGCCGACAGCCTCGGTCTCACGGGGCGCGAGACGTTCGACATCGCCGGGCTCTCCGGCAAGCTCGAGCCGCGCATGAAGGTGAACGTCCAGGTGAAGCGCGAGGACGGCGCGACACTGACCTTCACCGCGATCGCGCGACTCGACACGCCGGTCGAGGTCGATTACTTCCGGAACGGCGGTATCCTCCAGACCGTTCTCCGCAAGCTCGCGAAGAGCTGAGGCCGGAGCGTCGACGAACGGGAGGCGTTGACATCGTGAAGTCGCTGTCGCTCTTCGGGCTCCTGCTGATGATCGTCGGTGCCGTCGGTCTGGTGTTCACCGGTCATCTGTTCGCGCGCGTGCCCTGGGCGATCGCGGTTCAGGTCGTGGCTGCGGCGCTGATGCTCTGGGCGCGCGTGACGTTCGGCGCGCGAAGCTTTCACGCGTCGGCGAATCCGACCGAGGGCGGGCTCGTCACCTCGGGTCCGTACCATTTCATCCGCCATCCGATCTACACCGCGATCTGTCTCATTCACGCTCGCCGCCGCTCTCGCGAGTCCGTCGTGGATCACGGTCGCCTGCTGGGTGCTCGTGGCGATCGGCTCGTGGATTCGCATGCGAACCGAGGAGACGCTGCTCGTCGGCATGTATCCTGACTATCGCGCCTACGCCGAACGAACCCGGCGTATGATTCCCTACGTTTTCTGATCTCCCAACCTGGAGCGTGCACGTGAACGTTCTCATTCTCGGTGGCGGTGCGCAGGGGCGCGTGATCGCCGCCGATCTCGCCGCCGCGTGTCCGCAGGCAAAGTTGTCCGTCGCCGACGTGCGCAAGCCGGCGCTGCCGCAGCTGCCGAACCTGGGCTGGCTCGAAGCCGACCTCGGCGACGCGAATGCGGTCGTGCGCCTGCTCGCTTCCGCACGATCTCGCGGGTCGGTGCGTTGCCCGCGCGCCTCGGCTTCCAGGCGATGCGCGCCGCGATCGAGGCGAAGCGCCCGATGGTCGACGTGTCGTTCTCCGAAGAAGACCCGCTCGGACCTCGACTGCGGACGCGCGAAAGGCGGGCATCGCGCTGGTGCCGGATTGCGGGCTCGCGCCCGGGCTCTCGCACTTGCTGGTCGGTCGCGCGGTGAAGCGCTACGGGCGGCCGAAGGAAGTCACGATTCAGGTCGGCGGCGTCGCGACCGATGCGACTCGGCCCTACGGCTACGTGGTCACGTGGTCGCTCGAGGATCTCGTCGCCGAGTACACGCGGCCGGCGCGGATCGTGCGCGATGGCAAGCCGGTCAGCGTGCCGGCGATGAGCGGGCTCGAGCACGTGGCGATCGAGGGCGCCGGCACGATGGAGCGCTTCTACAGCGACGGCCTGCGAACGTTGCTTCGCACGCTGCCGGGCGTTCCCGGACATGCGCGAGATGACGCTGCGCTGGCCGGGCCACGTCGAGAAGGTGATCCCGCTCATGCGCGACAACCGACTCGTCGAAGAGTTCCGGCGCGAATGCGTCGTCGAGCCGCCCGACGATCTCGTCGCGATGGAAGTGCGCATGACCTGGGACGACGTCGAGCGCAAGTGGACGCTGATCGATCGCTACGACCCGAAGCTCCAGATGACCGCGATGGCGCGAACGACGGCGCTCACGACCGCGGCGGCGGCGCGCCTCGGCGTGGAACGCGGACTCGGCTCGCCGGGGGTGAAGCCGCTCGAACTGGTCGCGGAGGACGCCAAGGCCGCCGACTTCATTCTCGCGGCGCTCGCCGCGCGCGGGATTCAGGTGCAGGAGCCGGTCGAAACGAGGGCGTAGCCGTTCTTCTTGCTCTGTCCGCGTCGTCGCAGTAGCTTCCGCGCGATTCGCCGCAGCTCGTCGCTCGTTTCGGAGGCGTGCGTGGAGCCCATCGTTCCGGCGGTACCCGGTCGGCGTCGCTTTCTCCAACTCATCGGCGTCGCCGGCCTGTTCCAAGCGCTGAGTCGCGCCGCTCGCATTCGCGCAGGGCGCCTCGAAGCCGCCGGCGAAGCGCGCGACCAAGCCCGCCGCGACGAAGCCGCCCGCCAAGCCTCAGCCCGCGACCCCGCCGAAGCCCGAGGAAGAGATCTCGGAGGACGCGAAGGCGCCTCGCGTCGATCATCCGCCGCCGTTACGGCAAGCATCTCGACGAGAAGCAGCTCGAATCCGTGACGCGCGATCTCGACGGCGACGTCAAAGCCGGCCAGCGCATGCGTCAGACGAAGCTCGCGAACGGCGACGAGCCGGACTTCACGTTCAAGGCTTGAGGCGATGGCCGAGCTCGACGCCGCGACGCTCTTCACGCCGGTCCGCGATCTCGGAGTCCGCATTCGCGGGAAGCAACTCTCGCCGGTGGCGCTCGCCGCGCTGAGTCTCGCGCGGCTCGAGTTGCTCGGGTCCCAGTACAACGCGGTCGTCACGCTCATGCGCGACTCGGCACTCGCCGAGGCGCGTGCCGCGGAGAAGGAGATCAATAGCGGGCACTACCGCGGCCCGCTCCACGGCATTCTCTACGGCGTGAAGGACCTGCTCGCGACGAAGGGCGTGCCGACGACGTGGGGCGCGGAACCGTATCGCCATCAGGTATTCGACTACGACGCGACGGTCGTCGAGAAGCTGCGCGCGGCGGGCGCGGTGCTGGTGGCGAAGCTCGCGATGGTCGAGCTGGCGGGCGGCATGGGCTACAACAACGCCGACGCGTCGTTCACCGGCCCCGGGCTCACGCCGTGGAACACGAAGTTCTGGAGCGGCGGCTCCTCGAGCGGGCCCGGTGCCGCGGTCTCCGCCGGGCTGGTGCCGTTCGCGATCGGCTCGGAGACGTCGGGCTCGATTCTCACGCCCGAGCGCCTATTGCGGCGTCACCGGGCTGCGGCCGACCTACGGCCTCGTGAGCCGCCACGGAGCGATGGCGCTGTGCTGGACGCTCGACAAGCTCGGCCCGATGGCGCGCACGCGCGGACGACTGCGGCGCTCGTGCTGTCGGCGATCGCGGGCGCGGATCCCGACGGACGAGACGCGCGGTGAATCGCCGCTTCGACTATCGCACGCCTGCGCGATGCCGCGAAAGAAACTGCGGATCGCGGTGCCGAAGGGCGTGATCGAGAAGGTGCAGCCCGAGGTTCGCGACAACTTCCAGGCGCTCGATGGAGACGATCGAGAAGCTCGGCACCGTGACGCGCGACATCGAGTGGCCCGACTTCCCGTGGGGCCCGGCGATCTCGGCGATCGTCAGCGGCGAGAGGCGCGAGCGCGTTCCTCGATCTGCTCGAGTCGGGCGGCGTGCAGGAGCTGCGCTGCCCGGCCGATCGCTCGGGCGGCTACTCGGCGCTGCTCTTGCCCGCGGTCGACTACCTGCACGCGATGCGGCTCCGGCGACCGATGAAGCGCGGCGGTCGCGAAGCTGTTCGAGCACTACGACGTGATCCTGTCGCCCACGCGCGCGACCGTCGCGTATCCCACCGACAAGAACTTCGAGGACGCCTACCCGGGCGTGGGTGGCGGCCCGCCGCTGATCCCGGCAGCGAATCTGTGCGGTCTTCCCGCGCTGTGCATGCCGAACGGGTTCGGCGAGAACGGACTGCCCACGTCGATCGCCGCGATCGGCCCCGCGTTCTTCCGAGAACGTTCTCGTCGCGCTCGGCAACGCATTCCAGGCCAAGACGGACTGGCACACCCGGCGGCCGCCGGAAACGTAGATCCCCTGCCCAAGGAGGAATCGTGATCTCTCGACGAGTCGTAGCGTTGAGTGCGATCTCGGCGTGCCTCGTGGCGCTCGCTCTCGGGTGCTCGACCGACGTCGCGAAGCAGATGGTGTCGAGTCCCGCGATGCAAACTGCCAGATCATGGGGGCGATCGCCGGAGTCACCCCGATCTGGCGGGGCGCATGGTGGACCAGCTCCTCGCCGCCGACAGCACGCGTGAGGCGCTCCTCGAGCGCGCGCTGTCCAACGGAGATGCGGCGCAGGAGATCATGCGCGAGGTGGCCCGGGACCAGGCCAGTAGCTCGGACGGGACGATCGGGTTGGCGGTCCAGGACTCCGCGATGTCCGAGCACGTCTTCGTGCTGGTCAAGGGAATGGAGATGGCCCGGCGGAAGTAATAGCTCTGAACGTGCGCCGGCCGGTGGGCGGCCGCGCCGTACGGAGGACTTTCGTCATGCGCTGGGTGTGGCTCGTCGTCGCCTTGCTGTCCGCGGGCGTGATTGGATGTAGGGGATGGAGGGCGCGTCCGACAAGGCCGCGGCCGACAAGGCCGCGATCGTATCGGCCATGACCGAGATGGAGGCGCCGCCGGCAGACCAAGCGCCGGCTCCCGCCGACGGATTCATGGCCGCGAACGAAGAGCGAGCGAAGCTCGCTCACCGGCGCGGCCCCGATGCAATCTCGCGCGTTCCCAGTCGCAAGCTGATACGCACCGTGCAGCTCGACGTCGTTGTCGCCGAAGGTGGACTCGACGAGCCGCGCGATGCAAGCGCTCGCGATCGAGGCCGGCGGCTACGTGGCGCAGGTCGACGCGCATCTCGGAGAACGGCGTGCCACACGCGCGCGTGTCGCTGCGCGTGCCGGTTGACCGGCTCGATGAAACGCTCGTGGCACTTACGCAAGCTCGCGGTGCGGAGTCGAGCGCGAGCAGCAGAACGTGCAGGACGTGACGGAGCAGTGGGTCGATCTCGACGCCCGCCTTCGCACGCTGCAGGCGACCGAGCAGGAACTATTGGCGTTGCTCGCCGAGTCGCGGAAGCGCGGTCAAAAGCTCCAGGACATCATGGCCGTCTATCGCGAGCTGACGGGGATTCGCTCGCAGATCGAGCAGCTCGAAGGCCAGCTCAAGTCGCTCGATCAACTCGCCGCGCTGTCGGCGATCGATGTGACGCTGCGCCCTGAAGAATCGGCACGAAGCCGGTCGTGGCGCAAAGGCTGGCGTCCCCGGCGACTCGATGCGCCGAGCTTCCGGATGCTCGTCTCGGCGCTGACCGGAATCGCGAACCTCGCGATCTTCCTCGCGATCCACGGTGCTGCCGATCGCGGCGCTGATCGCCGTGCCGGCGTTCTGGCTGGTTGCGGCGGACGCGGCGCCGGGTCGCAGCGTAGGCCGGGACGGTTCTTCCACTGGTTGAAGTCGCCTCTTCCGCTCGTTGAATGCGGCTCTTCTCGCCGCGTGGGGCGTTGCGAAGGAACCGGCGGCGAGGCTCCGAAATCGCAGGGCCTCGCCGTCCGAGTTGATCGCGAGGAGGGCGCACCATGACGAATGCCTGTAGGTGGCTGGCGAGCGTGCTCGGTCTCGTTCTGTTCGTGTCGCAGGCGTTCGCGTCGCCAGCGGTGCCCTGGACGAGCGTCGGGTCTGCGGGGATCGTCGACGAGACAAGCCTCAAGTCGTTCGTGTTTACGGGCGCCTGCGCGAGCCTGCGTCCAGTCCCCGTGGCAGGCGCTCCGGATTCGCTCGAGCTGCGCTACGACGTCACGAGCACGTTCGACAACTGGCCCGAACCCACTGATCCCGGTTGGAACGTGTTCGAGATGGGCTACTCCGCGCCGACCGGCTCGCAGATCCTCGCTCGGCTGATTCTCGTTCAACCATGCACGGGCAAGGAGCGCACGATCTGCCAGGTCAAGATCGACCCCGCTCGCCAATGCGTGACCTGCAGGTTCGATCCCGCACTCATCAACTTCGACAAGGCGCTCTACTACATCGACGTGGAAGATCATGCGCCGAGATTCGCATCTGGTTCCACGCGTCTGCACGCTGCGACTCAGGCAGTTGTGGGCGCTACGCCCGGGGCGTGGACTCCGCCGGCACGATCGTCAGCACCTCCGCGCTTGCCGCGGCGTAGAACCGTGAGCGTGGCGACTCAGTGCCGATGCGATCCCTGTGAGTGCACGATGGAGATCGTCCACGTCGCGCACGACCAGATCGTCGAGCGCGACGATGATGTCGCCCTCGCGCAGACCTCGCCACGGCCGCCGGGCTCTGCGCCTCGACATGCACGACCATCAGTCCGCGCTCCGAGGCGATCTCGAGCTCGCGCGCGAGCCGCCGTTGGAGCTTCACGTTCTGTCCGCCGACGCCGAGATACGAGCGGCGAATGCGTCCCTTCTGAATGAGCTGGCCAGCGACGAGGCGCGCGGTGTTGCTCAGGATCGCGAAGCAGATGCCCTGCGCTGGCAGGATCACCGCGGTGTTGACGCCGACGACTTCGCCGCGCGAGTTCACGAGCGGACCGCCCGAAGTTGCCGGGATTGAGCGCCGCGTCGGTCTGGATGATGTTGTCGATCAGCCGGCCCCGACATCGAGCGCATCGAGCGGCCGAGCGCGCTCACCACGCCCGCGGTGACGCGTCGCCTGGAAGCCGAGCGGACTGCCGATCGCGATCACCACCTGGCCGGGGCGCAGCATCGAGGAATCGCCGAGCTTGACCGACGGCAGATCGTGACCGCTCACGCGAATCACCGCGAGGTCCGTGTCGGGGTCGTCGCCCACCACGTCGGCGCGCGAGTTTGCGGCCGTCCTGGAACGCCACTTCGAGCTCGGCGGCGTGATGTACGACATGGCTGTTCGTCAGGATCAGGCCGTCGGGCGCGAACACGAATCCCGAGCCGCTGCCGCCGGGACCGCCCGGGGCCGCGGGGCCACGATTCGGTCCGCGTAGACGCACCTGGACGTGAACGACCGAAGGCGAGGTCGCCCTCGACCGCGGACGTGACCGCGCTGGAATAGGCGTCGAGCAGCGGCGCGTCGTCGGGTGGAAGTGTGGGCTGCAGGTCCGCCGGGCGCACCGGTTCGGACGCCGAGAGCGCCGTACCTTGAGTTTCATCGTCAGGGCTCCAGATCGAAGCGGCGGGCCGCTCCAGACCGAGAGCGAGCCCGCGGCAGTTGGGTTCCGGCATTGTTCCGCCGGTGAAAGGGCTCGCCATTGGATGCGCGACCCCGGGTTCGGGATCATCGCCGCCTCGGACCCCGCGACTCGTGCGGGAATGGGGCGAGTTCGACGGTATCGAACGCCGCGCCAAGAGTAGACGCGCGTGGCGCGCCGGCGGGCTACGAACGGTGGAGCTGGAGCTTGGCCTTCGGCTCGCCGCGCGGGCGCTCGAGCGCTTCGGCGAGCGCGCCGGTCTTGCCCGCGAGCGCCAGCGCCGCGCTGCGCCTCGTCGAGCAGGCGCACGGTGGCAGAACAGCGAGTCGATGTCGCCGCCGTCGTGCTCCGTCATGACGAGATGGATCGACGTGGTCGCGAGGTAGGCCATCGTCGTCTCGACAGCTCGGACGCGAGACCGGGCAAGCCAGCGTGGCAGCAGGCTCGCGATGTCGGGGCGACGACGCCCGCCATGATGCGCGGCGCGGCCTCGAGATCCTCGATGCGTCACTTCGCCCGCGAGCAGGCTGGGGCCGAGCGCTGACCCAATCCGCGCTGACGGTTCGCAGCGCGGCGCTCAATCCATGTGGTCGGGCGTGCAACACCACGCCGGGACCTTCGGAGGCTTGTACGTTGCGTCGTTCGTGACGAGCACGAGCGTGCCGCCGTTCCGCGTGGCGATCGCACCAACCAGCGCGTGGAGCACGAGCCGTGCGTCTTCGAGCGTGTGGCCACCGATCATCACGAGACCCTCGGTCACGCCGAGGATGTCCTCGAGCAGCGCGATCGATGCCGAGCTCTTCGGGCTGGATGGGCTGCGGAGTCCGCGAGCTTGAGCCACGGAGTCTGTCGCTGCCTCGTTCACGACATCGAGCGCGACCGTTCGACCGTCGGAGAAGAAGGATGCGTCGGGTGCGCCCGCTGTCGGTCGCGCCGCCGAAGCGGCTGTCGATCAGCCGCGAGCGCAGCTCCTGATAGACCGGCGGACTCAGCGGCTGTTCGCCGATTTCCTGCCACTCGCCATAGAGAGACGCGAAGCCGCGGCGCATGCCGGGCCGATAGACGAGCCGATCGCCCGGGAGTTGGAGCGAGAACAGGAGGACGCCGGCGATTGATTGTCGATGCCGGCGCCGACGGTCACGCGCTTCGCCCGTGACGCGCTGCGAACGCCTCGCGCAGCGTTTCGACGAGCGCCATGCGGTTCTCGCGCATTCGCTCCGGTGCGCCTGGGGCCGCCCGTCGCCCTTCACGGCCGCGGCTTCGTCCTGCTGGCGCGCCGACTCGAGCATCACGGCATCGGTGCCGACCTCGATCGTGTGATTCCCGGTCGGCGCTTCGGGCCGGAACTCGAACGTTCCGGTCTGCCACGCGAACACTTTGTACGCGGCGGCCTCGCCTTCCTTGAACATGTCGTCGACCGCGTTCATCGGCCGGCCGTCCTCGAAGTAGAGGTAGCCCTTGCGATCGTCGGTTTGGACCGCCAGGCAGCCGGTGGCGCGGTTCAGCATCAGGAGCTGGCCGAGATCGAAGAGACCGATCAGGGGCCGAGCTCGCCGCGAAACGTCGAGCTCGGCTGCTGGGTCATCGCGTGGCGCGGCGGAACGCGGCGCGCGCGCCGGGCGGCGCCGCGGTAGGCATGGAGGACGGCGACGAACCACTGCGAGCCGACCGGCAGCACGTCGCGGCTCGACAGGTGGGCTGGCCGCTTCGTCGGCCGACACGATGCCGGCACGCAGGAGATGCGAGCACCGACTCGTCCATCGTCTGCATGCCTTCCTTCTTGCCCGTTTGAATCACGGTCGGCAGCTGGAACGTCTTCTTCTCGCGGATCAGGGCGACGACGCGGGCCGTTGCTCGTGAGGATCTCCGAGCGCGAGGCCAGCGCCCGCGCCCGTCCTGACGCTTGAGCAGCCGCTGTGCGAGAACGCCCCGCAGCGATTCGCTCAACATGAGTCGGAGCTGCGGTCTGATTCTCGCCATCGAACGAGTCGATGATGCGATCGACCGTCTGCGGGCGTTCATCGTGTGGAGCGGTGCCGAACACAGACTGGCCGGTGGCCGCGGCGGTGAGCGCCAGCTAGCATTGTCTCCGTGTCGCGCATCTCGCCGACCAGGATGACGTCGGGATCCTCGCGCAGCGCGCCGCGAGCGCCTGGATGAAGCTCGGCGTGTTGCGTCCCACCTCGCGCTGGGTCACAAGCGACTGCGGTTCGCAATGCCGGTACTCGATCGGGTCTTCGATCGTGAGCGAGGTGCTCCGCGTAGTTGCGATTGATGTGGTCGACCATCGCGGCGAGGCGTGCTCGACTTGCCGGTTCCCGGCGGTCCCGTCACGAGCACGAGCCCGCGGCTCAGCTCGGTCAGTCGCTGGACGCCGGGCGGCGAGCCGAGCTGCTCGAACGACGGGATCTGGTTCGGCAGAATGCGGAACGCGCCGGCGACGCCCTTCGTTTGCTCGTAGATGTTGCACCGCACCGCGCACGACGCCGGGACTTCGTACGAGAAGTCGACGTCCTTTGAACTGGTCGAAGCGCGCGCGAATGTCTGCGTCCATGATCTCGGTTCAGCACCACCTCGTTGATCGCAGCGTGATCTCCTCGTTGCGGATCGGCGTGATGGAGCCGTTGATGCGAACGATGGGCGGCGCGCCGGTCGTCATGTGGAGATCCGAAGCGCCTTGGTCCTTCACCAGCTTGAGGATCGCGCCGATGCGCACCATGGCCACCTGTCCGCGGAGAGGAGCGGTCCGATCCTGCCGATCGGAGAGAGGGGTCCCTGCCGTGGGTTCGTCCCCTCTCTGTCTTTCGGAGCAGAAGCCGGGCGGCTCTCCACCGGTAAAAACGGCGGGCGGCGGCGGTCGTCGCGCGCGACGGCTCAATAACCGATCGGTTTGGACCGATAACGGGCCTGAGTGTCGCCGCGCCGCTCGTCGGCGCCGACTCGAACGAGGACGATCGCTCCCCGCGTCCGCTCGGTCGCGGGAGTACACCTGCGGAGGTGCGGTTGGCAGAGTTCATCCCCGGGCTGCCATCGCGGTGCGAACAATCGCTCAGCCCGGGTCGCGAGCCGACGACGGGTTTCTTCTCGCTCGCTCCGCAGGCCCAGTTCCGCTGAAGGCCCCAGAGACGCTGCTCGAACGGCTGAACACGCCCGATCGCGTGCTTCCGTTCCAGCGCCACGCGCGGACAACCGCGGTCGTCCTGATTTCTCAGCGACTCGAAGGCTGGAATGGGTGGCGACCGGGCGGGCACGCGTCAACGAGGGACTGGATCTGTCCGCCGACGTTCGCGGTCACGCGCGCGAAGAGCGCGTGCGAGTTCGCTTCCGGAGCGGCGACGAGATCGAGGACTGCTGCGCGTGGAGCTGCCCGAGCTGGTGAACCGCGCCTCGGATCTCCTGAACAGGCTCGGACGACTTCTTCGCGCTGGTGACCTCGACGGCGTGCGGCTCGCAGAACAAAGCACGCGGTGCTCGAGCACTCGCGTCTACGAGTCCTCGCCGCTACCGATCGATACCGCGACGCCGACCTCGAAGCGCTGTGAACCTTCGTGTCGATTCGAACCGCGTAGCCGCTGCGCGCTCAGTCCGTGGTGGTCATCGTCGAGCGATCAGGGAATGGCACCCCCGCAGAGCGCGGTGAGCTTCTCGCGGAAGGCGTTCGCCTGCTGCACCTGACCGGCCTGTTCCGCCGCGCTCACCAGCCGCGATAGCTGTTGAAGCGCGCCAGTGCCGAGCGCAGTGACTTCTGATACTCGCGATCGCGTCGGCGCCGCGGCCAGTCGACGCAAGCAAGTCGGCGAGTTGCTCACGCGCCCAGGCGAGATCCGAACCCGGCGTGACAGAATTGTATCCGGTCGAATCCTCGAGGGCGGCCGCCGAACGCATGAGCGCGAGCGCGTCGTCGTTCTTCTTCTCGGCTCGCGCGAGCCACGCCGCGGAGGCGCGGCGCTGGATCTCGACCTGCGTCGCCCAGTCGAATCCCTTCTGACCCCGGAGCCCGGTCTGGATCGCCTCGAGCCTCGACAAGGCCAGCCGCGCGGTCGGCAAATTTCCCGATCGAGCCGCTCCCACCGCCCGCGCGAACTGGATGAGGGCTTCCGTGTACGGATACTTGTCCCAGGGATAGCTCGCGGGCCGCACCGCAAGCGCGGCGGCACCCTTCAATCGCGGCGCTCGAGCGCGTAGCGGAGCCGGAATCGCCGCCAGCGCGTACCCGCGCCTGGAACGCGGGAGAATCGAAGCTCGTCACCCGCTCGACCGAGTCGACGAGCGCGCGCGCCTTGGCGTCCTGCCCGGTCTGGAGATAGGCGTATTCGAGGATAGTCCATCGCGTGCAGGGCATCGAACGCGGCGTGGCGCCGGGATGAGTCCGTGCGCCGACCAGGCCCGCGCCGTGGCGGCCGAGGCGAGGTTTCGACTCGATCGACTCCTGCCACATGCCGAGCCGAGTGAAGATGTGCGACGGCATGTGGAGCGCGTGCGGCGCGCGAGGGCGCGATCTTCGCGTAGGCGCGCGCCGCCGGCAGGGCCGAGCTGCGGCCAGCTCGGGATAGTCGAACGAGTGGATCATGTAGTGCGCGATGCCCGGATGATCGGGCTCGAGCGGAAGCAGACGCGTTGAGAATCTCGGCCGCCTGCTTCTGCCGCGCGTAGGTCTTGTCCGCCGGCGAGTTGTAGGCCACGCCGAGGATCGCCAGGGCGTGGAAGATCGCGATCTCGTGGTCGTCCGGCTGGCGCTGAGCCACGCCGGCCATCGCCTTCTCGTACGCCGCACGACGCGCGTCAGGGTGCGGCACGCGCGTCCGCCTCATGGTAGTAGCGCCGATCGCGGCGACCTGTAGTCGCGCTCCCGCGGTGCATCGGCGCGCCGAGTCGCCGCGGCCTTGCGCGGCCGCGGCCCGTCCCAAAGGCGAACTCGTCCGCCGTGGGCGGTCCCCAGATCGTATGGGAAGTAGGTCATCGCGACGCCCATCGCGCCATGCCGCAGCTTCGGCGTCTTTCGCGGACGCCTGCGCTGAACGCCGTCGCCGCCACTCGGGTAGGCGAACGAGTGCAGGAGCGCCAGACCATGCGTGAAGTCCGCCTGCGCGGCGGGCGAGGAGATCGGGAACGTCACCTGGCCGAGCCGCTCCGGCGCCTCGTGCATGTGATCGTGATCGTGCTGCGCCCCGGCACTCGAGGGTCCACAGGCCAAGCGAACACGAATAGCAGACCAAAGGTAAGAGCGGGTGCGCATCGCTCATTTCCTCAGCAGGTGGATCCGCAGAGGTCCATCAGGTCCGCGGCTCGGGCAAGCGCTTGCGGCGCGGGGCGACGCACGCTAGCATCGCCGCGATCTCCCGATGGTGGCCGCGACATTCCGCCCAGCGGCCCCGACCCCCTGGAGCGCCGACTCCATGCAAACGATGAAGCCCGCGCGATTGAAACCGGGCGTGACGCTCGATCGCCTTTGATTCCTACAGCCGAAGCGCCCGGGGCGAACATGAACACCGGCACGGTCATCCGCGGCAAGGCGCTCATCTTCTGGGACCGCAAGGTGCCCGGGAAGAAGCTCGACGCGATCGACACCGATCAGATCACGCCGGCGGCCGACTGCGTCTCCGAGAGCCTCGAGACGCTCGACGAGCGGTGGAAGGCCGGCTCGTTCCGCTACCTGATGCCCGACTTCCGCGCGCGCGTGCACCGCGGCGAGACGTTCCTCGATCGCGGGCGATCGCTTCGCGATCGGCTCGTCGCGCGAGATGAGCCCGGCCGGGCTTGAAGGGCGTCGCCGAGGAGGCCGGCCTCGAGATGGTCGTCGTGTGCGGCGCACAACATGGGCGACATCTTCCGGCGCAACGCGCTTCAACCTCGGGCTCCACGTCGTGCAGAGTCCCGGAGGCGGTGGCCGACGCGCAGGACGGCGACGCGTTCGACGTTCGATCCCGGTGACGCGCCGGCTCGCGAACGAGACGCGCGGGCAAGACCTACGACCCGGTGCCGCTGACGCCGAAGGAAGACGAGATCCGCCGGAGCGGCGGCATCTTCGCGGTCGGCCGCCGCGAGTTCCGCGCTCGGTCGAGACGGCGCCGCGCGATCGTCTGGCCCGACGCCGCGACAGCGCGCGCGGCATGACGACGACCGAGCAGATCGTCTGGGCGCATCGCGTCGACAAGCAGCGCCGGAGGTGCGGCCGGGCGCGACGCTGCGCGTCTACGCCGACCTGCTGCCGGCCTCCGGACGGCACGGCGCCGTTCGCGATCCACACGTTCAACCAGATCACCGGCGGCGACACGATCTATCCGCGCCAGGCGGCGATCGCCAACGATCACTTCGTGTTCACCGGCAAGGACGCGCGACGAGCAGCCAGACCGTCGATCGGCCGCGCAGTTCGCGCGCGCTCCACGGGATCGAGAAGCCCTACTACGCGACCCCGGGCGACGGCATCTTCCACTTCTATTTCCCCGAGCAGGGGCTGGTGCATGCCCGGCGCAGTTCATCCCCGGCGCCGACTCGCACAGCCGCGCGTACGGCGCGTACGGCGCGGTCGGCATCGGCGTGGGCTCGACGACGCTCGGCTTCGGCTGGGCGACCGGGCTACATCTACTTCACGCTGGCGAAGCAGCGGCGCGTGCGTGTTCGCCGGGCGAGCTGCAGCCGTGGGTGAGCGGCAAGGACATCGTGCTCGAGCTGCTGCGGCGCTGGGGCGCGAAGCAGTCGCAGGGCATGTCGGTGGAGTTCGTGGACGCGAACCGGCCAGCTGCCGATCGCTTACCGCAACACGATCGCGAACATGATGGCCGAGGCCGAGGCGCTGAACGGCATCTTCGCGCCCGACGACATCACGTACGCGTGGTATCGCGACAAGGGCATGACGACGCTGCCGTATCCGCGCGCTCGCGCCCGGCGCGCGAACGCGCGCGTACGAGATCGACGAGACGCTCGACCTGTCGAGCGTGCGGCCGATGATCGCCAAGCCGTTCAGCCGCGGCAACGCGTTCCCGGCGGACAGCAATACGTAACT